>Ga0233352_1000058_pt1 | contig 6082 bp, 2 predicted proteins | sample GEONDECOMP313_FD_180710 | JGI IMG/M metagenome (GOLD analysis project Ga0233352, IMG submission 180710) | Leaf litter microbial communities from Shasta-Trinity National Forest, California, United States - GEON-DECOMP-313 | ecosystem: Environmental > Terrestrial > Plant litter > Unclassified... | reverse complement strand
CAATTTATTGAAAAAATAAATAAAAATTTAGCCTAGTAAAAAATAAATTTATGAACCAAAATTTCAAGAAATAAAGATATCCTATTACATAAACATATATATTACAGTTAACTAAATCAAAATTAAGAAAAATACTTTAGCGATAATGTTCTTCTATCTATAGACAGGCTGGCATCATTGGAAACCCTCATGGCCTTACACTAACCTTTGTGGTGTGGATAATATTTCCTGGTTTTCCATTAGAATATGACACCCTATGTGAGCCTGAGTCTGTGATTTGAGAGATACCATGCTAACTAAAATAAATTCTAGTGTGAACCCTAGTGGTCGTCTCATGGCACTACATTAACCTTTTTGTGTGATAATGCTTCGGTATTTCCCATGCAAATACCGTACCCTATGGTGATGTTGAGCTTGGCACTATGTGATCGGAGAGATACCATGGTAACTAAAATAAGTAGCATGAGACTAGTTGATATGTGTTCGGTCTATTAAATGCCCTTTTTTGGATTTTTGCCTCACTGCGTGTACAAACCACAGCTTACCAAAACCGGCCCTGGAAGCAACAACAAGAGCGAGGAGCAGTATGTAAATTTCAGAATAACCTAATTCAGAAAGTGAATTTTCAAGAGGGAACTTAAAACATTGAACATATTTCAAAGGACTTATGAAACAATAGTTAAAGGAGACAAAAAAAACTCCCTCACATAGTCTTCTTTACGAATGGCATTATTGAATATGGCTCTAGCGCCAGCTTAGACGCATGGAAAAAAAATTGTCCTAACAAGAAGCCACGAGCCATGAGGTATTGAAGAAGAAGCCATGGCTTTCTTGGGTTTTTTTTGTCCACTGCGATTGTGAATTTTAAAATAAATTAATTCCTAATAGCAAAGATATTTGTGGCGAGTATCAGTTGTTAAGAAGGAATTAAAACTTTTAACATATTTCAAAAGAGTTATGGAAAGTAATTAAAAGAAGAACAAATAATACTACTTCTCATAGTCTTCGTCTTCGTGATCGATGCTATTATTGAAGATGACTCTGGCGCCAACGTGGATGTGACAATGACCACTGCACCTGCCCTGGCTTCCAGACAAAGGATGAATCCTAGAAAATCCAGATCGTGGACCTAAGAAGCGATGTGATGGAGATTTGTGCTCCACCCAGACAGACCATTGTCCGAACCAGAATTGTGGTCGACCTACAAGATTGTCCGAGCCAGAATATCCTTTAAACTTGCCCGAACCAGAAGAACTAGAATTTCCTTTAAACTTGCCCGAACCAGAAGAACCAGAATTCTAATCAACCGGACCCGGTCTTGAAGAAGAGCCTGTTCAATCGTTGAAAGAAGCCACGAGGCCTTTAAACTTGGTCGACCCCGTTTTGAAGAAGAGCTTGTTCAATCACGCAGCTGGGATGGAGATCAAAGTGGTAACTGGTTTCAACTCAAGTTCTCGGGGAGAAGATGACGCAGAGGACGGCCACTGATGGATACAAAAACCCTGGAAACATAGGAGGATTGAAGTCTCTAACAAATACATTACTACCTCAAACTTGAAAGGGATAGAAGCGGATTCAAAAGTATTGGAAACCTTGGCGCATACAAAAGGCTTGGATAAATAAATGCCAACGTAGACGTGACAAAAGCCTCTGCAGCTACCGTGGATTCGAGACCGAGGATAAATCCTAGAAAATCCAGATCCTGGACATAAGAAGGAAGGAAGGATGCGATGGAAACAGAATCTGTATTCTTCTATGTCCGTTGTGCTCGACCCACAAGATTGTGCAAACCAGAATTGAATTTATTAAAATCGGGGAAGAAAACACTGTTCAATTACGCAATTGGGAATACAATGACAAGGAGGAGCCGTCATGGTCGAATACAAAAAGCATGCCATAACGATACCCACAAGATTGTGCAAACCAGAATTGAATTTATTAAAATCGGGGAAGAAAACACTGTTCAATTACGCAATTGGGAATACGATGACGAGGGGCGGTCATGGTCAAATACCAAAAGCTTGAAAACATGGCACGATACAGCATACAAAAAGCCTGAATACCTAGCACGATACAAAAGCAATATACAAAAAGCCTTAACGACAGAAAACGCACGAAAACATAGCAGGATACAAAAAGCAATATATAAAAAGCCCTGAAACCTAGAACTATATAAAAAGCCTGGTATCGCGGAAAAAAGGAAAGTTTCCTATTAGATATAGTCGTTGAATGTTCTAAAAAGATATAAAGAAAGTGTCACCATATACAAAAAGCCCTAAAACATAGCACTATACGAAAAGCCTTGTATCGCTGCAAAAAGGGATAGTTTCCTCTTAGATATATTCGTTGAATGTTCTAGAAAGATATAAAGAAAGTGTCCTTTATTTATGGATTTCAATTTTTTACTTCATCTGTGACAACCTAAAAACATACTTGGCAAATCCATCATATAGGTTTTGCTAAGAGGTTGACCTCCATGGACCAGGATGGGACATGGGATCCACTCTTTTTACACTTGCCTTTGGGATAGATTTGAAGTAGTGATATACATTAATAAGTTCATTTATATATAGAAAACTTTATTATCCATCATAATAAATATTAAATTTTCTAGAGTTTGTAATATTTTTTATTAAATGTAATTAAAATAAACACAATTATTTGAATGTTGACTAGTGTTTGGTTGCTGAGGTTAGCATCTCGATCTTTATCTCCCACATTGAAGGTTGGGCGACGTAGGGTAGGCCTAGAATTTAAGCCAACACCTAATGCCTTCGTGTCAATTCAAATTAAAACCAACTTATTTACCTATCATCACTCTTACCCACCACCAAGGTCTTCGTGTTAATTCAAAAAACCTAAATTCAAACCTATGTCATCCTCCTTTGAGTGCATGGAAACCAAGTTTCTTTATACATTTATGTGTACCAAATCCACCTTGACATTGTGCAGGATGTATCAGTATTCTGCTCTTACCAATCAGGTTCTCTTATAATGGCTAAGCCTCTTTGATAAACTAATTTTTCTGTGCGAAGTCATATCTAATGTTAAGGATACTTCCCTAGCAAAAAACATGGTATACTTTGAGGCAATTCTATGGGGCCTTATAAGTTGTAAAATAAACAATATTCCCGATATTCACAATATTGTTATACAACTATACGAGGTAGGTCTTTACAGTGGATGAAGGGGATCCCTTGCTTTATTAGGGATCGAGTATATTTTTTTCAATAGGGTTGAAATTTATTTGAAGAAAGAAATGTTTTACCATCCTCCTCCTTCCATGCACACTCTCATTCTGTAAGAAGCTCATCATCCTTTGTCCAATTTAGTTTATCAGTGGGAACTGAATTAAAAATTTAAATCTATCAATCTCAACTTGAAAATGTTGCGCCATTTTGTGATTTTTCTTCTTCTAGTGGTCATAACGTTTCGAGGGGAAAGTGGGGTTGCAAAGTACAGTGAAGAGGAAGAGCATTCAAGTGAACCATTCGGATATAGTGCTCTATACATAACAATTGGGAAATATACACACCATTCGAAACGGTAGATATACCGAGTACACTATCTAGAAATATATAAAATAAAGATTGTGAATTACATTTTCTCTCTACGTCAGTAAATCTTGCTTGCTCTTGTGAACAGGTGCTTGTTATAGAGGGAAAGTTGCAAAGAGTTGTCTCCGTGACATTCTACATAGAGGACTCAGCAATTACTAGGTGGATATAACGCTGCTCGATACAGAACCACTCGGCAAGGTAAATATACATAATACACTATCTAAAAATATATAAAATCAGGATTGTGAATTACCTTTTTTCTCACCATCAATAACTCTTGCTTTTCTTCCAGCCGAAGTAAGTAATTAAGTAATTTACATATCGTAATATACCTGAAATGTATCCCTTTAAATAAAGGTCGAAAAAGACCTATTTAACTAAACGCTTAGAACTCTGATGTTAAACTCTCATTGTTTTATAGAACAACCCATAAACCTCATAATAGTGTTGATGTAAACCCCATTGCTGAGTCATTCAGACTACAGTAAATACTTTTGTCTTTGTCATGTCGCATGCAAGTCCACATTTTTATGGTGCTTGTTCAAGAGGACAATTCGTAGAACGAGCATGTGATTTATTACTTTTGTAAGGATCCTTTTGGGTTCTCGTGCTTCTAATTAGTAGTCATGATGCGTGATTTTAGCCTCAAAAGTGATTTCATCATGTGAGGGAGCGAAGGCTCTATATCCGGGGAGGTATTACGGCACAAGAACATCAACAAAGTGCACAACAAGGAAGGTATTAACGCACAAGAACATCAAGAAAGTGGTGATGTGTGACATCAATATGGTATAACCATCTGTCTCCATTAATTTATGGTTTTATTGTTTGTATTTTGAATTTTTCTCCACTTAAATAAAACGTTGCTTCCAAAATGTTGTTTATTTTTTCCCAAAATACCTTGTTGTGAAAAGAGAAGCCTTCTCGAGTTCTCCCCATCTCCACGAAACAAATTTTTAATGCTTCATTTTTTTGAACTATACTTTAAGTTTATTAGGTTCATGCTAAAGTATAAATCTTGAATAAAAATTCTTTGACACATTGTTGTGCTACAGAACAGACATGAACGATTCGACGTCATAATAGGATACCTCATAGATCCTATGGAAGGAGACCCTTGTTATTAATTGTACACAAAATATTTCGATGAGCTTGTCCTAAAGCCAAAGATGAGCCACAAATTATTGTTTGTTGCTGAGGTATAGGATCACAATAAAATGGCTCAAATTATTATAGAAACTATTTCTTGACAGTCTTCTTTTGCTGCGTCAGGCCCTACATCAATTAGGAAGATAAAGAATAGATTGATAATAATAATCAATCCTTGTAGCGGTATTGTTTAGTTCTAGGCCTCTCATTCATAATTGCAGCCAACTTCAGTTCGAGGCTTGAGTTTCATGGACAGTTCTATTCATTTAATTTAAAGTTCTTAAATATATCAAATTAGAGGATAAATATCAAGTTAGAGGAGCCTTTGATTTTGAGAGTCCCCACTCACTAAAGTTTCTGAAATCAATGCAGCCCAACCAATAGTGTCATAGAATGTGAATTCTAACACTGTTAGAATACGACATAGATACGGCTCACAATCTTCTCAATTTCAACATTTTTTCTTTAAATTTAAAATCAAATCAGCAGAATCGCCTTCAAAAACTAGGTAGGGTTCAATGCAAGGTCTCAATACCCTAATGTCTATGCGTGTATGCTGAGAAAACCTCAGTCACTGTAGCTCTTGATTCCCAGTTGACGATAGATTTTAAAATAGAATTAACAAGTGCATTGGGTATAATCAACTAATGTGCTCATGTACTTGAGAGGTACAATGGAATAGGGATTGTCCTATTGTTTTGATGGAATTGTTTCATTGCTCTACTCCATCCTCGCTCTGTTTCGAACAACTTCACCTCGAATAAACTACCTTATCAGTAAGAAAGAAAATATGTATTTTATTTTGGTCCAACCTTCAGAAAAAGAAATTCAATATAAATATCTAAAGTCTTAGGAAATTCAATATAAATATCTAAAATCTTAGGAGAATGTTTTTATAAAATAGATTCATGGTCCAAATTTGGCAAGAACTACCTTATTAATAAGAAAGAAAATGTGTATTTTATTTTGGTCAAATTTTTGGGAAAAGAAATTCAATATAAATGTCTAGAATCTTAGGGAGAATGTTTGCATAAAACAAATTACTTCCAAATTTGGCAAGAATTCTTTTCTAATCTTTGCTTAATCTGTGAGTGACTCTTCCCATTAGCTAATTCTTAATTCAATTACTGATATCACTCTGGATGGACTATGAGAGGTTGGACCCACAGGCATCTTAATGCACACAGAGGTATCCTCATCCATATGCACCTCATACGTCCCCTATTTTTTTTTCTTTTGTATTAACCATATTTCATAGAAATTGGTCAAATAAATGAAACGTGTGATTGAACAGATGTGGCGTCGGCTCACATTCCCTCCTTCTCTCACACATGTAAATGGGTTATGGTTCTAGAAGCTTCTTTATCCTAATT
>Ga0233352_1000054_pt1 | contig 6168 bp, 2 predicted proteins | sample GEONDECOMP313_FD_180710 | JGI IMG/M metagenome (GOLD analysis project Ga0233352, IMG submission 180710) | Leaf litter microbial communities from Shasta-Trinity National Forest, California, United States - GEON-DECOMP-313 | ecosystem: Environmental > Terrestrial > Plant litter > Unclassified... | reverse complement strand
CATGTTATTTTTTCAAGTACCCTTCTAATCCACTTTGTAGAGAAGATCTCTATTTGGTGGATGTTCCACTTTTTGTTAGTTTCTCCATTCTTCATCCATAATCATATAATTTTTTTGTCTAATACACAGTTCAATTGCCTTTGATCTACATGGTGTTTACATTACTCCATGCCTAGTGGTATATAACTGATTTACAGTTATGCTTGCTTCCCTCTCCCTTTCTCATTTGGTCTTGTTTGAGCCATCATAACCACCTAATCTAAACCAATCATTTTGTCCTGAGTATTAAGATGTGTTGAACTTGTCCCCTTTGCATTCAGAGGACAACATTTAACACTGACGCCCACACTAAGATGCCCCTTGGCATGGAAAGCAGGTGCACTTCAAGGAGCACCACGACGAGGAAGCACATGGGAGACTTGGCAAATATGCATGCCAAGGCGTTGACTAGAGTGTGGACTGGGTGCGACTCTGGAAGATGTGTGGCCCATCAATAAGGTGGACGTAGGAGGACTTAGTGTGCTTGGAAAGTGATAAGCATTGGATTGAGTGGAGTGCGACCATGCTTGGGTTTCACTCTCACATGAGAAGTGCGCCTATATATTGCGAATCAGTAGTTTGACCAAAGCATTCAATGGAGGAATCATCCAAGAACAAGAGGACAAGCAAGGAGGAAATCGAGGAGATAAATCTTGGGTGCAGGCAAGAGGGGCGTGCTTAGCACACCTTGGGAGCAAGTCTTAGGCACATGATTGGTTGAGTTCATGCATAGAGAGCACATTGCGGGTAGAGGCTTGCGACGACATCAACAAGGAAAGACAGTTCAATTTTTTAAACAAAAATTTGGGGTTCCTTTGGGAGTTAGCCAGTTGGGCGCTCTGTCGAGTGGGATAGGCTTGGAGGCGCCCTTGACTTGTTGTAATATTGCACTTTATATTATGAATTATAGCACGCTCAGTTTATGTGTGTTGCGCTCTACTCTTGTAACTCTTGTGTAATCTGGGTATGTGTGGAATGTTAATGTTAACGAGATAACTTGCTAAGTAAAGATCACAAGTGAACATAACTAATAAGTGTAGAGTTAAACTATTATTTTGTAGGAAGGCGTAGTTTGCTAGAAGTCGTGCCAAGTTGGTCTCACCCTCAGCCAGGCTTCAGGAAGTGCCACATGGGCTATCAAACAATGAAAAATTGAGTTGGGCTGGATGAACCTGTGGCACATGGGATTTCAACAAGATCAATGTGATTTAAAACCAACAACCACATTATATATATACACAATGAACTTTGTAACTATGTGCTTTATTATGTACCATAAATGCATACAATTATAACTAATAGGCAATGTTCTATTTCCCACAACTTTTATTTTGCAGGTAAATGCAAATAAAAATATAGTATACATTAATTCTAATAAAACTATCAAATGTTTTTAATTTTTTAAATGTATATTATTTTGTTAATGTAAAAAAATCAACCCATTTCTAACACATATTCTTGATCTCCTACAAACTAATCACCCAATTCCTCATTATCAATAAATAGTCTACCATTTTTTCATCAATAATTACAGTGCAAGATGACTTGTTCGTTTATTAACATGATGTATAAGAATTAAACAATATCTAAGATAATAAACACTACTTGAATATGATAATAGAATATGAATAAATAAAATTATCTTAAATCCATAATAATTCTATATTTATCAACCATGGAGAGAGGTCAAATATTTTTTTTAGTTAAAAATATTGATGACAGTGTAAACAATTTTTAGATCCCTTTGAGGTGCAAACATTTTTTAGAGTGCAAAAACTTTGAGGAAAATATTTCACCTTGATAAGTTTGATCTTTTTGAGATCTCGTGTCTCGTGTAATTGTAAAGAAATTTTTAATTGGTTTTGATAATATATATAATATTTTATTTCTCTTTATATGCATAATAATCATATTTTTACCTATTATATTTCCACTCAGATTATATTTCAGTTATATTTCATACTCTATTCTTGTAGCATGTGTTTATATAATTAAATACAAACACATTAAATTTATATCATATAATCAAATTAACACACACATCTTAACATTATAACACTAAAACAAAGAGAGACTTGTCTTGCACTAATAGGGGAGAATGCATTTCAAAACATTATAATATGTCATTTAATATTGTTTTGGATTGTATATTTTTATCACTCCATGTGAGGTTTTTCACCATCTTTGTGTTGGAATCAATATAATAGACTAATTTTAGTATATGTTTTCTTAAACCAATGCATCAAATCATTTCACATTCTACAATTGGTGAAATCAATGAAATTTATTATTTTCCCTGTAGCATAGTGGAATCCTATGCAACTAAATAATATTCTCTTTTAAAATTCTTAATAGAATTTAAAAAAATGGTGGAATCATATGCAACTAAATAATATTCTCTTTTAGAACTCTTAATAGATTTTTAAAAAATGATTAAAACTTTCATCAGAACTCCCAAAACTTATTAGAATTTATAATTATAATTTTCCAAACTTATTGGAATTTATAATTATAGTTTTCAGAACTTTTAAATGCTTTCATAATAACAATTTCCAAGATGATGAGCATAAATATCCAAGTCCTTAACTTCTCATAATTACACATCCCAATGCTTTAAAGTTTTCCAACTTGCAATTTACAATTTAGAAGTTGACACATTTTGAGTTTCTTTTCTCAAAATATAACACATAGAACATATGCGAAGACTTTATACCCACTCAATATGCTTAGCTAATAAATTTAAATAACTCAACATGCTCAATTAGTTATACTTTGTTCATCTATTAACTTCACATCATTCTAGATATTACAAGTCAACAAAATTATTGAATACTAATTAGAGTAAAATTATTGAATACTTTGTAATTAGAGTTGTGCGAGTATCTCTACTTTTTTTCATTTATTTTTTTCATGTTATTTTAGATATCATAAGAAAATTATGAAAAACTATTGTATTTATCTAAGTTGTTCAATGACATCCATGTTTCTAAAAATATCACTAGTTCAAAGATGTTTATTTAATAATAATAATAATAATAATAATATATTCTTAAGGTCATGGCCAAGAGACACCAAATTGGTGTATAAGACCGTCTTGCTTATGGGATGTGAGACCCCCTTTGTGTTGAATTCTTTGGACAAGAATCTTGTTTTAGTTTGAGAATAACGTTTGAAACTTTTGAATATGAAATAAACAAATCAAATACTAACATTTTAGACAACAATCTTGTTCTAGTTTGAGAATAACATTTAAAACTTTTGAATATGAAATAAACAAATCAAAGATAACATTATTAAAATTTGTTACTATAGATTTATCAACAAGAGCTTCTTGCAACATAGTCTTTGCCTTTAAAAAAATAGAAACAATTATAAACCTCAAAGACATGGACTCACATATCCTCTTCTAAATTTCCTAAAATTGCACATTTTCCAAATATACCAGTTAAAAGTGAACTAGTATGGCTTACTATGTTCATGTTGCCTTAATACCTTCATGTTTCATTTATCTGAATGATTGGGCCTCCTAGCCATTCTCACTCTAAAAATATCATTAACAATGTTAGTCCATGGCACCAAATCTCTTTCAAGCATTCTATTAAATAATTGTTGTGCACTCTCAACAGACCTGCAACTGAGATAAACACCTTAAATAATTGAGTAATGGTTTATAGGGAAAAGGTTTCCACTATTGCCATATACCTCCAAATTTGAACCATTAAGCTATAACTAATAAAAAACAATTATGACAGTATTGTTTCCTTCTCTTCCTTCATTTTCTTATATTGAAAAAACTAATGGGAATTTGTTTCTTGACTGCTTGCATGGATTGTTTTCAATATGGTAAAGATGGAATGTAATGTCCACCACTGACCTACAAAACATAGTGTTACAAACATGTGAAGCTTAATCTCTGAAGCACAAACAATTTGCAAGCATGAGCACTATAATTCACATCGTTGTGATAGTTACAATGGATTTATTAAGGGTTTATGCTAAAAAGAATCTATTTATAAAAGATGATAAGATCCATGCAATTGGATCTTCTTCCCATATTTTGAACCTTTTTCAGCAGAAGTTGCTGAGGTTATCAACCTGTGTGACTGCATCCTTATTCTAGGTATGAAAACTCTGTCAGGTTCTTAATAAAATTTCTTTAATAGTCCAAGTTTTATCCAATTTAAAATGTCAATCGTATTAAATATTTTGGGTTGGAGATTCGTTCAATAAATCACCTAAATGAAGTTGAATTTAATGAGTTTCTTTAAATCAATTGCCTAAATGAAGTTGAAGTTAATGAGCTTCTTTAAATCGACATATAATAATACCTCTTTCTTTTTCTAAACATGGATTACATAGAGATTAAATATTTTAGCATTAATTGGTGTCTATGCAACATAACAAAACATTTCCCACATTTTAGAGTGCATTTTAATGTTTACAATATGAAAAATGAATAAATGATCACAAAATATTAGTACTTTACTATCACTTCATCCAAAACTACAGACATCAGTACCAACCTATAAATACAAAATAGGAGGATCTCGTTCCAAATAACGAATAATCAATATTTAGAAACTGTGCCTAGGGAACAACAACCCCCCACCTTAACCACTTTGTCTTTAAAGCAATTGAGGATTGAGTTACACCTGCAACTGTGGTTCGAAACTGGTTCCATTTGATTTTGAAATGTGCAATTTTCCTTTATTGTACTGGATTGGGTGGATAGCCAACCATTGCCATCCTGAGCTAGATCCCCACTTAATTTCACTCCACCTTGAGGACATGACAGGATATCTAAATTTCCAAATACTAGGGGACACGAAGGGAATCATAATAAGGTCAAATTCAAATTGTCAAATTCTATGGCAATATGATAATGAAGGAAGATAATGGATAAATAAAGTTGAAATATATTTTGATAGCAAAGGAAGATGATGGATAAATAAGACATGTATTTCGACTTATACCATATTCAAGCTAATGAGGAAAATTAAAATAGCTTTGATGCATTTGGACATATGTAGGCATGACTTGGTCATGTGTGGAACCTATACAACCAACATATTCATACTAGAATGTCATTCTAATGTGCATTCCATTGCTTTAAAGGCCACACATTCATATATTATCTTGGCATATGCCATCGAAGATATATTAAGAATAAACATCCAGTTAAGGTTTACAAAACTTGTTATCTGGAAAGTTTACAATGCACATAGTAGCTTCTTTTCTAAATTGTTCATATACAAAAGAATAAGAAATATAGAACCCATATTCATAAGTTAAACTGTAATATGCAGTTTTGTGCTGCCAAATAAGTACTTCTAGAAATTTTGTAATAAGATGTTTGTTTTACCAAATACTACGAAAATATCAACCTTTAAAAAAAACAATATATTTGTTATTCATATTGAAATCAAGATGTACATAAACACTATATCTATTTAAAAACATGTAAGACTTGGTGAAAACAAGAAAATTTGTAAATATAATAAGCATTCTAAGACACACAATCATTAAGTGGGATTGCATCAATAGTCTTTGAGCCAAAAAGATAAGTTGCAAATAACCCTATGGTAGAAATCCCATAATCAAATTTAATTAAAAAGAATATGTACTTTAAAAAGGGGTAATAAAAGGAATTGAATATTTATCTTACAACAGGTATTTCTTTCCTCACACAAAACAAATTACTCCAATAAATGTTATTGGTGTTTATGATTATGTAATAGGATTAAACTTTGTTTCTTCAATTGGGAAAAAGTGCTCTTCTTATAGAAAACCATTAATCCCTTGAATGACCTGATGATTCTTTTCTTGTCAATGCCCATGTCTCAATATACCAATAGGAAAGCAAGCCAAGGAATATCCCAACCTTGAGAGAAACCTTACAACCTACAAATTATACCAAGATCAATATCACACTTCAAATCTACAAAAGGAGGAAATATCAACTCAACTTAGTATCTTCATCATATATCGACTATGTTGTAGATATAATTATGCCCTTGTGAATTTAATTTGCAATATTTGGCATTTTTCTTCCATTTGTAAATGTTTGGTAGAATATATATATAAACTTCTTTCCAAACTACCCCTCATGGCTTTGCATTTGAACTTGTG
>Ga0233352_1000053_pt1 | contig 6171 bp, 8 predicted proteins | sample GEONDECOMP313_FD_180710 | JGI IMG/M metagenome (GOLD analysis project Ga0233352, IMG submission 180710) | Leaf litter microbial communities from Shasta-Trinity National Forest, California, United States - GEON-DECOMP-313 | ecosystem: Environmental > Terrestrial > Plant litter > Unclassified... | reverse complement strand
TGCTCCCAGTCTCATACGGCATGGACAATAACTTGGACAAAGTCTCACGGGAGATCCACTGTTTCGGCCTCTTTCCACGTCTCTCTTCAATCTCAAGCTTTTAGCCTGCTGTTCAGAGTGGCTTTCACCTCTAGAGCCTCAGAGAATGTTTTTCCTGTCGGTCGGTTGGCAATTTAAGCACTGTGAAATTTGCAAATATGGATATTTGGAATCAATTGGAAGGCCTTGTTTATCAAACTGCAAATGCTGATACATACAATCTTATCAAAACAGAGTTCGGCAATCTCGGGCATCTCACATGGCTACATTCCTCTGTCCTTCTTGGGGTAATGAAGTGCGATGGTGATCAGGCTTGTTCATATTTAGGCTTTTGATGGTGATCAGGCGTGTGAGCATTAGAGAAATCTTGGTGGTAGCCATTGCTGCAAATCCTATGAAAAAATGTGCAGCGTTCACAATGGGGAATGGTGAAAGATTCGCATGCTTTAAGCATTTCCCTGTTGCAAAGGGTAAGCTTTGGAATATCAAATGCACTCAGACGCAATATTGTTAGTGCAACTTAGTGAAGGCATAAACTTGAATCCTCTGTCAAGGAAAGCCTTGGATTTTTTGTTTGGCTGGCATATGAAGTTCATAAAAGGAGAAACACAGGTTGGTTAGGTAAAATAAGAGGTTGGTTATGAAGGATGAGTGAAACTGGAAAATCACTAGATAAGGACCTGGGATTTACGTCTGGAAACCCTAGAAGGATGACATTAACTTCATAGGCAAGTTTTAGGTCCTCACAAGCTCGTGATGTCCAACTGTGCAATTGCAATACTGGTAAGATGAGCTGTTTGTGCTAGGCTTTTGATTCATTCGTGACTCGTGTAGGGCACAGGTTATTTTCGCAAATAATTTCGGTTGTGGTTAAATGGAAATCTATTCACATGAAACATTCTGTAAATTATTAAGTGGTGATAAAGAATTGTCTACTCTGGTGTGGGTACGCATGCACAAGCTAATTTCAGGAGCAGTTAAATATATACCTATCATCACCTCAACATTTGTCCCGTGCTTCTATCCTTTCCCACACCCTTTCCTCTCTCCATATATCTCCTTTCCTGCTTATTTCCTTGGCCTTCTTGCTATTTTAGACCCTTCAGAAGAGTTTGCTAGGTAAAGTAGTGTACGGCATATCGAGACAGGTAATTCTGTTCATTAACCTATTTCCTAGGGTCAACCCTATATTAGACAACCTATTTCTGGTCTATAATTGTTTGCAACAGCTTTGCTAATGGATTCCCTGGTTTTAATAATTCAAAAAATGGGCATATCTGTTTGAGTTGCTTAATGACAATAGCTATGTAATTCTGTCGTCTGCAGTATTCACTTCCCCAACCTAAAGGTGGAAGGGACGCAGTGACCAAAAATCCATTTTGTAGTGACGAACTTCTGCACCCCAAAACCAAAAAATCAGTTTCAAATGGAGTAAGTTCTCATTGGTATAATGCAATCAGCTTCAGCACTAGGAAGGCAGTTCCGTCATAAACTCATTTCCAACGTTTTGTTGAGCAGGATATAAACACGCTGAGCATTGAAGAGATTGGTTTCGGGGTCCAGGAGAGAAGAGTTCCACTTCAGGCTCCAGTACGAGAAGATGTAGTTGTAGCTATTTTCAGTGGAAAAAAGAAATCCGAGTGACAATCATTTCTCTCGTAGTTTCTGCCAGAAGAAAAGTACAATTGTGTCATTTATGTTTCCTTCATAAATTTTTCCGTATACTGGCTTTGAAATTCAAAACCAATAAGGGTCTCTTGTTAGTTTTTGTTTAAAATCGCGAGAGATGGAATAAGGCCAAAGCCATTTTCGTAGTCATATGAGTTTTTGTTTATTTGTATAGGCCATGATGCTCAAGTTGGCCTCACGTGGAGCTATGTTGTTGAGTTTTCTTGGTTTTATAATGAGAAGGGAGACGAGGAGCTATGTTGCTGAGTTTTCTTGTTTTTATAATGAGGAGGGAGACCTGATGATTTTAGTGCTGGTTTTGTGTATTTTGTCTTTTGGAGTAGGATTATTTTTACTTTTTAAACCTAGTCATTTAGTCCATGCCACGGACATTGAAGTTGTCATTTCATTATATTTATTCAGACCACAGATTCAGCATGGGAGAGCCATTGATCAATTATCTTGCACAAACAGACATTATTATGCTCAAAATGGTTTCTTTTGTTAGATTATATTGTTTGCGCCATTTTTTGTAATATTGTATCAGGTGTTGTCTTCTTGTTTTATTTTAGCGTAATAAGAACACCCTTGTCAGTTGAGGAAACTAGATTGGACCATTCAAGTGTTAGTTGTTAGGCTCTAATCGAATCAGATTTTTTTTCTTAATACTAGACAAACTAAGTAGCTAGCAGGCTTGCCAGAGCTAGTTTTACTGGCTTGTAAATTTAGATCAGGTTAAATACTTATTTTTGTTAGATGAAGGTACATAAAGAGTTTAAGATGGGAAAAGTTACCAAACTTTTATTATCCTTCCAAGGAGGTCCAAGATTTACACCAGATGTACTGAAACTTCAACCCTCTTAAAAATCCTAGCTCACGATAGGTAATCTCTAAGTTCCGTTTTGCAACATTTATCCTTTCTTCCAATAAGAGTTGATTTGTTTAATCTATTTTGGTTGGAGTAGATTACAGACCTCAAAGAGTGCTTAAATAATTGTATGTTAAGTGATTTTATTTTAGTAATGGGAACAGTATGTAATGGTAGTTTGCGATATGGTGGAATGGCATGTAGCAGATTGTGCATTGTATTTAATAGACTTTGTTTCTTTATTCAATCAATCCGATCCGTTGATCATTTGTTGATATCGGTATGATCAAATCACTAAGACATACCAACTTTAAAGGTAGTCTTTTGAAGAAGGTATTATATGCTAGGATTCCCATGTCTACCTCTCAAATTTGCTTTGCAAGAAATGCCCATAAAAAGTGCTTCTAAGGTAAATGTCATCATCCCCTTTAGATCTAGTGAAGCCATGGTACTGTGCTCTACAACCCAGTATGAGGGAGATGTTGTCACAAGCGTGACGTAACACTACACCAACATGTCCGCTAAAAAGAAAAAGAAAAAGAATAAAGATACAAAAATTGCGTGCATAATTTATCAAATAATAAGAACCAAATGAAAAGTAATTAAAAAATCCATGTTAAACCTGGATTTATCGAATACCAAAGGGATCAAAATTTTGCGCTGTAAAAAATTTACACCTCAAGAAATTGGATCCCTCTCGGTGCTTTGTAGATCCGGGTTTAAGATGGATCTATGTTGGTCTATAACATTGTACATCCTGCAAATCTGTGGCAAATAATTGCTTCTATGTAACACCGCATCTTATAGCTTTACTCAAATTTTCCTGCATGATTCTTAATCTAAGAACAATAACTAAATGTAAAAGACAATGTGTATTTTCCAAGGGACATGTCTTAATTATCATGTGTGTTTTTAACTACTCTAGATGTTAATTTTATATAAACTTTAACGATATTTTAAAAAACATTTCAAGAACATAAATGACTGAATAATAAATCATAAATTTCACTCAAAGTTGTGTCTTGCATAACAACTTGTAAATTTCTGGTTTGCTTAAAAGGTCAACAATAATGCCCATTTCCTATCTTCTATTCTATTGACAGTGAAAATTGGCTTAGCCTTTGAAACAACAATCAAGGTCACTTCCTTTGATTATTACATTACATTCAGAATTAAAAACAATAAAATTCATCTTTAATATATTTTCATCTTATTTTCTATGTATCATAGCATTTTTTTAGGGGAAATCCCCCAACAGTGAATATATATTCATAAAAGATGACAAATCAATGATTTGGAGGTTCCTTATTTCCCTATGCTCTTCAGGTTGAAAAATACTGGCTTCATTTGACAATGTGTGTTTTGGCAATTCACGTGCCCCCATACCACATGATTGAAGCTTAATTGTTCTACAAGCTTTCCTATAGGTTGTATGGCATGAAATTCCAATAGATAGGTGTGGATTTTAACATAGAATTGATCAAAGTAAAATGACCTCACCACCTTGTGATTCTCTTTTTGACTTTGTGATAAAAGCATATCTAAGCCATGGTTTAAAATGGAAGAATACGAAGAAGATTTCACATGCATTTTACTCATCGCATTGAAATAAATAGATGGTTTATGCAAATTGATTTCCAACCTTGTTGCTACACTCTTTCGAATAGATCCAATGCTTATTTCAAATATTCAATGCTTTTGAGAGGGTTAGAGTCAATAGCGAAATAGCATTGACAAATAAACGATAAGGATGGATCTCCACGTATTTTAATCCCTTTTAAACCTTCCACTTCCTTTGAGAGAACCAAGAACCCTGCTTGACACCCTTACCTTAGCCCCTTGGAGGGTTTGAGAAAACAAGACACTAATATATTCGTAGGCAATGAGGAGGAAATTAGAGATCCTTCAATCTAATTTGTAAGTGGAAGACCAAGACCCTCATGGATGAGGATATGTTTAAAATCGGTCAGCTAACCCTATCATAATCTATAGACAAATCAATTTTATCACCATTATTGTTAACTTCTTGGAATTAATAGGTTGCATGCCTTTTGGGCAAATCCAATAACATCACGAGTCTATTTATCTTCTAAAACCACAAATTTCTCCAAAGAAATGACTAGATAAAATTGGTTTCGGACTTCTAACGGTTACTTTAGAGATGATTCTATAAATGACACTACACGTTAAGATTCTTTTGTGATCATAAAAGGAATGAAGGGTATCCTTTTTTGGCATGGGTCCCAAAGGGTGGAATTTATAAACACTAGAACCTTCTCTGATTTTCTTGATTCTTCTACTACAATGAATATGCCATCTTCCAACAAATCATAAAAACCTTGAAAAAAACTCAATTGACCACCCATCGTGCCCAAGGAGTTTGTATAGAAATTATGTCCTTGGATACTTTTTCAAATAAATCCTCATTAATCACTTGAAATACAAATATGGGAAAACGATCTACCATTCGATTGATCTCTACAATGTTTTCCCTATTTGGGGTTTTGTAGAGAGTATAAAAGTTCGTCACTTCTTTGACCATCTCCTTAAAAGTTGCAGCCTTACTACTATTATCATATTTTGTCGTTTCCTATATAGTTTTCCTATTTTTCCTTCCGTTTACATCGTGTCCTCATTTCCTTCGTCTACCTGACTTCCCTATGCTTCAATATTCACTAGGCCTCCGCGCATTCTGATTGTTTTCTTTTCCCCTCTTCCAAACCTCTTAGTACAATATTATCTTCGTTTGTGAAAACCTCTTAGAACAATATTATCTGCATTACTATGATTTAAGTGTTTTCCAAACACCTCATAGACTCACCATGAGCCTTTGTTCCATCCTGCCGAAACTCCCATCATCGTCTCGTCTGGAAACACACCACTGAGGGCACCTTTCGGACATCTAGTGAAGACCACCTCTGAACGACTCCTCATGGGCACCCTGTGACGCACTTTTGAACGCATTGCTGAACACCCCACCTGCGGACGCTCAACTGGAACGCGCCTTCTTGGACACACTGGTTCGGAGCACTCCCAGACATAGCGCTCAGCAGTGCGCAAGGAGGTGCTCAAAAGTGCAGTCAACAGGGGCGCCCAGGCAGTGCGCTCAGTGGTGCACTCGGCGGCGTGCTCAACAAGTGCGGTCAGCAAGTGCGTCAAGTAGGGGCGTCAGAGAAGTGCGCTACGCAGAGCATCCGAGGAGGTGCGCTCAGCAGGCTAAGTGTTCCTTAGCCAAGATAGCAGGTCCTATAGATGGGGGTCGCAGAGGATGGAAGCACAATGAGTCGTTTTTGTCTTCGCTTGAGGCAGAGATGCCATCGGTCCAAAAACCAGGAGGAATATGCAGGCTGAAAACGAAAACGAAAGTAAGTTGAAGACACGACGATTTGGTGGGCTTGGTTCCGAGAGGGGTGCCTTGGGCAACTTTTGGGGTGGAGTTTTGAACTTTGGCTCAGTCCGGCAAGGTTGCAGGGAGGATAGAAGAGTGGAGGTGTTGCTTGACCGAGCTTGTGGTTCATCTCATGAAGGACCGATTGGTTGGGAGTCGCGAGCCAGCTAGTTCACTCGTGGGGGTTAACATGGACAGAGCAAGACGA
>Ga0233352_1000052_pt1 | contig 6240 bp, 4 predicted proteins | sample GEONDECOMP313_FD_180710 | JGI IMG/M metagenome (GOLD analysis project Ga0233352, IMG submission 180710) | Leaf litter microbial communities from Shasta-Trinity National Forest, California, United States - GEON-DECOMP-313 | ecosystem: Environmental > Terrestrial > Plant litter > Unclassified... | reverse complement strand
TCGATTCCGTTGGATTCGTGACGCGGGATTTTAGCTAGGGGGGGGGCTCTCCCTCCTGTCCATTGCCCGGTGACCTCCGTCTACGGTCGTTTCTGGAGCTAGGGTTTCGCTCAGTAGGGGATACCTTAATGCATTCTAGGGTTTGATGAGATGGAAGTAGAAACACATGTACATGTACAAATCCAAAACCAACTAGGCTTTCGTGAGCTGCAAATTGCATGCTATAACTAGGGTTGAGAAGTTATGAGATGGAAATATGGATTTATGAGCTCTTTACAAGTTATGAGATGGAAAAGAGAAACACACCTACGGTTTCATGAACTACCATTGCATGCTAGGGTTTCATGAACTACAATCTTGTTGAGAGTTTCATACTAGGGTTTCATGAACTACAATTGCATGCTAGGGTTTCATGAACTACAATTGCATGCTATAGTTTCATGAACTACAAATTGCATGCTATAACTAGGGTTGAGAAGTTATGACATGGAAATATGGATTTATGAGCCTTTCATACTAGGGTTTCATGTGCTAAAATTGCATAGCCTAGGTATATATCATTAGATTGGTTAGTATCGTTTAAAGAAAAACCAAAACGCCCTATACCTAGGCTATGCACATACATGAAATAATTTTATTGGGATTAATATGAACTACTTACTATTTCATATGTTCACAAATGAAAATACCAATGCGTGCAAATGCTAGGAACAATACTCAAATTATCAAATTGTTACAATTGAATTAAACTCTAGGTTATGAATTGAATTTATTTGTTATCTTAAACCCTAGCTAACACTATTGTAATTGATGAATAGTTACATGCTAGACTTTCCTGAAATGCTAACCCTAGCTAGACTTGCCTGAAATGCCATGTGCTTCTATGATAAAATATGATTAGGGTTTATAAACCCTAACCAGGAAAACAATTTTGGGTTGAATCTATTAAGTAAACTTTAATGGTGTTTATTTCGTTAGATATCCTAAGTGCAAACCTTTGGATAGGTCATCATGCACTTGTGTAGGCCATCAAGATGATGACTAAGGAAAATCCTCTGAAATAAAATGAACTTGCTAGCCAAAATGACCCTTCAAACCATGATATTGTAGACCCAAAGAGAACATGTGTCGCTACCAAAGGAAGGATCAATAGGGATGAAAAGATAGGAAGTGAGAGGGTAGGATAAGAAGGCAAGCAAGTGACCTTAGGCTATGATAGGTGGGTAAGAAGGCTATTAGGGCTGCCCTAAATAGGATATTACATATCAGGGTTTCCTCATTGATTATAAATCCTAGGTTATGCATGCCAACCTTTAAACTTCAGTTAGGGTTAGGGTTTCCTCATTGATTCTAAAACCTAGGTTATGCATGCTAACCCTTAAATTTTTAAAATTGCAACAAGTACAATAGCTCGTTAAAATTGCAAGTGCTCAATAGATCGTTATAGAAGACACATATTCATGAACTTGTTTCATTTTTTATTTGTTAAGGAAGGACTATTTTTATGGGACGTTATCATTATGGGATGTTTTTATTTCAATTATGCATGTGGTTGAAGCATGTTAGTGGTGTTGATGGGACGTTATCATCATATCATACAAAGTCAACCTCTCTTACAACCGACATAAAAGTATTTTCAGCCAAGAATTTAGCATTTTGACAGCCCTATATTTCACTTTTTAGCTTGTCAAGACAATGGCACAATCTTTTTAAGTAAACATCAGTGATAAACAATTTTATAAGCGACAAGTTTCCAAGACAACGGGACTATTAAAACAAATCAAATTTCCAGTCAAGTAAAATTTCTTATGACAGTCCAAGATGTAATTTCCAATCAAGGTGGTTTCAAGTCATCCTTTTTCAATAAAAAGTGCATGGAGAAAAAGAAATCCTGTCAATGTGAGGCTGTGTTCATTGACACATTCTGGAAGTTTTTAATGTGAGGCTGTGTTCATTGAGAAAAAGAAATCCTGTCAATGTGAGGCTGTGTTCCTTTAATGCTGAGTGATTAGTCATTGGGTGCATGAGGTTTGTTGAATAGTGTTGATGGTTGTTGATGAAATGTAAAGCATGTATTGCACTTAGTTTTATTAAATTACACTTGAGCATTGACTTAACTTGTAATTTAATGAATCCAAACTCACAATTTTTAATTAGATATATCCAATTGGTGTGCAAGTAGTGAGTTCATTGAAACCTTGAAATACATTGTATTGCACTTATATTTATTAAATTACACGAGCAAGAACTTTGACTTTAGTGTGCATGTATTGAGATCATTGAAACCTTTAAATATAATAGTTTTTTCTTTTGACATAGTGCATTCATAAGTAATAGATAATCCTCACAAATCAATACAATAGATTGACACAAGAACATGTGGAAACCAAAGAACAAATTCAAAGTGAAATGTATCATTCATTTATAACTGAAATGTCAATTGTGTACATGTCTCCAAAAGTACATATATATCCAAAAGTATCGAAAAGTACATATATATCCAAAAGTAACCAGAAGTACATGTCTCTCCATAGCTATCCAAGACTATCCAAGTCACATGTACATGTATCCAAAACTATACAAGCCACATGTACATGTAAGTGAAATGTCAATGTACATGTCTCCAAAAGTACATGTATCCAAAACTGTCCAAGCCACATGTACACATGTATCGATATGTACATATCCCATAAGACACATCAAAACTCAAGCTTCCTCTTGTTCTTTCTTGAGGGTGATCCTGTAGGCACAACTATAGGACCAGTGTGTGTCTCTGGACCCTGCAAATTAAATATCAATTGTTAAATTCAATTAACTATGTACTAATACATTAGCTCAATAAAATACCATATCTAAATTAACTCAAAAATTATGAAAATGTTAATGGACATGAAACAATTGTTCATTAATGGACATCTCACCTCAGTGACAGGCTGTGACAAAGGGGATTGGGTCTCTTGTGTAGCAGATGGAGCTGTTGGTTGAACATGGATGATGGTCGCATCCATGGTCGATACAGAGGGGGCAGGACCTGGTGGTGGTGGTGGCTACAATCACCAAATCTTGAAATAGTTAGAAATGTGCATGAATAAACAATAGACAACAATAACACACTATGTCTATATCATGTTCAAATACTTGTACCTCTGTGTGACTCGTTGCCATTGTAGATGCAACACTGACTGCTGCATCAACCATCCCTGCAAGGTTTTCCACAGTGAACTCTACCTCCTGATGCAGTAAACATGCAAATCAAACATTAACAAAATATTTTATGCATTGGATTTCAAGTTAACCAAGAAATATCATCGAAGGATATACAAATTACCATGGTATCAGTATCTCCATGGTCGCGGACAACCTCACTCTTTCTAGGAGTAGGTCGTCTCACATAGACTTGGCCCTTGTTCACATATGGCCTATAAGGAGATACAACTCCAGGAAGTGGTCCAGGTGTTTCGCTACCAGCCTATAGTCAACAAGAGTTCATGTAGCTAGACATGGATGATTCAACGGACAATCACGTATTTAAAAAATGACATTTTTTAAATGTTTAAAATGTTTACCTCCATCACTGCTTCCCCTAGTGTAGGATCTGGCATCTGCCCAGATATGGATCCTACCTCCATCACTGCTTTCCCCCTTGAAGTATCCGGCATCTGCAAGTTTAATAATTGTATATATTAGACCGTAGATAACATTAGTGAACTAACATGTACAGTATGTGGAAATTAACAATTCAACAAGTATTAAAAAACTGAAATTTTAAAATGTTTACCTCTGTGTGAGATACGGGATCAATGGATGGAATGTCCTGCCCCTGTGTAGAGTGTGGGACATGATACTCTGGGGCGTCGCTTCCGGCATAAAGCATCAGCTACAAGTTCACAAAATTAATATATTAGCTCAAACTATACATATGCGTACAAAGAGGAAAATAAATGAAGAATTTATTACAATTAACCATATACATACATCACTCAAAAACCCACTGAAGACAACATCTGACGAAAGCCCATAGCATGGACGACCACACGATGTGCACTCGTGAGGCTCAAAAGTGGGCTGGGAATGTGCTGATGGTGCTGCACTAGTAGATGGTGCTGCACTAGTAGATGGTGCTGCAGTAGATGGTGCTGCACTAGTGGGTGGTACTGCACTAGATGATGGTCCTGCACCATGAGGACCTGGTGTATGTACCACACCAGGGACAGATGTATCATCCTCACCCATATGCTGAACCATAGTGCTATGGCGAACAACGGCCCGTGCCAAACTCAAAAATGCATCACGTGTCTGTGGAATCACATGATGTATAGGTGGGACATCTGGCCCAGGCAACTGCCTGCGAGGTGCAGGGATAGGGCGATCAGCATCTCGAAGCCTGGCATTGGGTCGGTTTTGGGGCATCCCCCCACCGATCCCCTGAAACTCCAACATATCAAAATAGTTTACGTGTTTTCCCAACACGAACTCTGCATACATTTTCCGAAGGAAGTACATCGGGATTTCCCTGTTGTTGTGCGGTGGCCTATCAAAAACCATATACCATCTGTCCATCCAGTTATCAACAAATGGTTGATATGTGCACCACTCAATAGAGATATGTGGCTTGGTTGAATTTGGGATTTGCCCCGTGCGAGGGTCCCTAAACAATGAAAATATATGCTCCTTCGTGATTTTCAACTTTTTTACTGCATTGTAGTTAAGCCCATCAGCATATTCACGTCTCTTTCTTTCTCTATATGAAGCCAAATCATATAGTACATTGTTTGACATTGTGATGGTCTCAACAATTGCATCCAAAGTGGATGCAAGTGAACGTCGGATTCTGTCACCACCACTAAAAGCACTACTCAAGGATCTCAACTGGGCAAGCTCTCTCAATATTTCTGCATTCGGGTCCATAGCCGCAACTGCAATAAAAAAATCAATAAGATAATAATTAGAAACGTATACATGGTATATAATGACATCTCTTCAAAATTCAAAATGTAAATGCATCTAAATCCAATTATCTTTAGAACATCCAACCATCACATAGACCTATATAATAGTAAATAAATTGTCACCACATAACTAATTCAAAAGCATAAGCTAGATAACAAGAATTTGCGAAACCCCATCAAAATAAACTGTGTTTAACATGCCTTTGCAATAAGTGGGTTGCTACCAACAAGTATATATGGTGAATACACATCTAGTAAAGGTTGTTTTAAATATCTATGGTTGATGACATAGTAGTTCTCCTAGTTGGCACCAAAATCAGTAATATCAAAGGAAATGTTGGCATTTGAATGGAGTACAAAAATAGGGTTGATTCTAGTTGCATGCCTCATATGGTTATAAGTTATGTAATTGAGAGAACCTAGAATGGATGAAGACTAGATATCAATGAGATAATGACTCCTCAAAAATTACTAACGATGGAACATAGGGTGGATAAAATATCCATGTTATGTGGTTGTCATGCCATGACTGGGTAATGTGGTTACTCAACTATGTGCTTTTTCAACTAGTTAGTGGATTGGATATAGGAGATTATTGCTTCCAATTTACATTAACCAGTCATGGCACGAAATTAATTATATTGTTGAATACATTTGAAACAATACCTTCCACGTTATTTGTTATGGAACTCTACAGCTTACTCAGTGATTCAATGGTTCTTTATCAACTGTATATCTCTATATATATACTCCATGGCTTATCTCAAACGTACATCCATGACTTATCTCAATGGTTCAATGGTTCTTTATGAACTGTACATCTCTCTCTCTATATACTCTTCAACCAAATAGCTTAGCATGCTGCATTTGTTTAGAGATGATTTTGACTCTCAAATCTAACAATTGAAAATGCAATTTTCATACATTTGCAATTTCATTATTTTAAAATTGTAATTCAATACATGGCCTAAAATGAATCTAAGCAAACAAATTGTAATTTAAATAAAAAATAGAGGAGATTCCAGGACTGTTTTTAAAAAATAAAAAGTTTGTTAGTTTGTACCAAACACATAAATAAACCTAGGGAAAATGGTAATTTTGTTATAAATTGAAGAGAAAGTATGGGAATGAACCAATGGTGGGTGTGAAATCTCCTCCCTTCCCCTTGATTCAGCTCCAAATGCACCAACGGCCGTCGAAACCTCGCTCCAAACGCTGCGCTGCCCGTCGAAATCGCGCTTCTGATGATGAAATTGAACTCGGGACTGTGTATTTTTTTTTTTTTATGATT
>Ga0233352_1000049_pt1 | contig 6618 bp, 3 predicted proteins | sample GEONDECOMP313_FD_180710 | JGI IMG/M metagenome (GOLD analysis project Ga0233352, IMG submission 180710) | Leaf litter microbial communities from Shasta-Trinity National Forest, California, United States - GEON-DECOMP-313 | ecosystem: Environmental > Terrestrial > Plant litter > Unclassified... | reverse complement strand
TTTTTCCATTTAATCTTTTTATCGTCTTCCTCCTTTTTTTTATTATAATAAAAAAAAGTAGGAGGGAGGGAGGGTGGAGGGCGATAAATTAGAAAGTAGGGTGGTAACAAGTCCTGCTATTTACAAGGTTTTCTATCCTTAGTAAAGAGCAGGCTAGATATAAAAGTTTATATATTTGGTGTGTTAGCTTAATTGGTAAAGTATTGTGCTACGGACACAAATAATACATGTTCAAATCTTGTACACACTTAATATATTAATTTATAATTAACTCTCATATTCTCTTCTTCTATCTATCTAATAGCTTAACCAAAAGTTAAAGATATTTAGTAAGATCTAGTTTAATTATATGTTTCTTGTATTTTTTTATAATTATATATAAAAAAATATGTTTAGCTTGCCTGCTAGTTTTAATATACTACTTTCCTAATCCTTGCTCTTATAGTTTTCATCTCCTAATTTTTTTGTTCTTTTTTGCATCCTTTAAAATTTAATTTTTTAATGCAAGCTTGCATTAAAAAATTAAAAAAAAAAAGAATGCAAAAAGTATTAAAACAATAATAAATAATAAAAAGGGAAGAGAAGACTTAGCATTATAATGGGTTATAGAAAAAAAGTACATTTATTAGAATGGCTTCGTCACTGCAAGTGGGGAGTTGGCTTTGCTAATAAAGAAATATGAGGTAATAATTTTTAATTGTCAAATGAATAGTATACATGTTTTAAGTGAAGCTTTCACCAATGGGTATAGAGCGGAAGTGTTGGACTTCTTTTCATTAGCCTCTATTTTATGTGGAATATTAGTTATTATTAGTAAAAATCCAGTAGTATCGGTATTATTTTTAATTGGTTTATTTTTAAGTATAGCAAGCTTTCTTATACTACTAGGTTTAAACTTTATTGGTTTATCTTATTTACTAGTTTATGTGGGGGCTGTGTCTATATTATTCCTTTTTATTTTAATGTTAATAAATGTTAGAATAAGTGAGTTATTAAGTGATACTAGCAATAGCATACCTTTAGCCATTATTATTACTATAGCGTTCAATTACCCAGTATATCAAGTATTACCTTACAGTATTGCAGCTTTCAATAGTTACACTGTGGATTTAAATAATACAATTAATAATATTTTGAACTTTACAAGCAATAACTATAGCGATTACTTAAATAAATTTTTCAATTTAAGTGCGATAAGTACGTCAAACGAAGAATTAGATTTAGGGGAGATATCTTTTGTAACAAGTAAAATATGAGATGGTAATCTAGCTGAAACTACTCATATTAGCACTATAGGTAATATAATGTATAGTAGTTATAGTATTTGACTTATAATAACTAGTATAATCTTATTATTAGCCATGGTTGGGGTGATAGTTATCGTAATTAAAGCAAAGCAAGCGAAGCAACTATCCAAAAACTAACTTTAAAAGTAATAGTATATTATATAATCCTTTAAATAATAGATTTAATGGTGTGCTGTGCAGGAATTATCACACTCACTCTTCTAGAGGTAAAAACAAAAAAACCATAGAAAAAAAAGATAGAAATATATCTATGGCAAGTAATCTATGCTTATTAGTTAAAGAAAATTACTTGATTTTACTAGTATTGCTTTACCTTATTGCAGTAATTTACTTTATACATAATCCTCCTTTTATGGAATATAACTTAATAATGTATATGCAAGATAGTACTGGAGAAAATCTCAGTAATGTGATTCGTGATGACATTCAATATTTTCAAGATCAAACTAATCTTTATAAGGATGCACTAAGTACACTTAATACACCGGAAAGTGGGTGAACAGACTCACAGAAGGATGCAGTTGAACAACTGAAAAGTGTAGGTGAGTACAATGAAAAATCCATTAAAGAAGGGATTTATGATAATGAAAAGGCATATCAAAGCAATATGGCAAAATTAAAATCATCTGGGACTTATAGTAGTGAAACTTCCTTAGGTAAAAGAGGTGCAAGCTCTGATTATGATTCTTCTTCTAAAAGTAGAAGATTATAAAGGTTTAGACAAACGGTAGTGTAAATGGGTTCCTTATCCCTGCTATTTAATAAGCATAAAACTAGCCCAACACCTGGTAGCCTGTATAGGCTTTCTGTGTGTGGTGTTAATATTAAATAAAAATTATAAATATAATTATAAATACATATGTATTTATGATTATAAAAGGAATTAGCTCAATTGGTAGAGCAACCGTTTTACACACGGTAGGTTAGGTGTTCAAATCACCTATTCCTTACTCATGATTTATTATATTTTTCTTTGTTCTTTTCACATATTTTTCCTGATATGCTGTTTTTTTTATTTGCCTTTGTCCTAATAAAATTTGTAAATCGTATATTTATATGTTTTTTTATTAATTCTACGGGACTGGCATACAAGCCAAAGGGTAATAAAAAAAACATAAAGATAGGTATAAATAAATAGGTTTGCTTTATTTAGTCCTTCTCTTTTACATATTATGTTGTTACTGGGTAGTTAAATGAAGGAAAAATCAACCATCAATTAAAAATTATATGCCATAAAGCATGCAAAGGTAAAGGTATTATATTGTATCTTTTACAACTATTAAATTAAATAAGCAATTTATAAAAAAAAAATGACAAACGTAATAAGAAGTAATTTTCAAGCTCACCCTTTCCATTTAGTGTCACCATCACCTTGACCTATATATACATGTGCCTCATTATTACTTTTAACAACAACTGCTGTATCAACAATGCACAGTTTTCCTTATGCAGGTAATTTCTTAGCGTTAGCATTTATATCAGTTGTAGGTTCAATGTCTTTCTGATGACGTGATGTTATAAGTGAGGGTACATATTTAGGTAATCATACTTTAGCCGTTCAAAGAGGATTAAACATGGGTGTTGCTATGTTTATAATAAGTGAAGCTTTATTTTTCTTAGCAATATTCTGAGCTTTTTTCCATAGTGCATTATCACCTACTGTTGAGTTAGGAGCACAATGACCACCTATGGGTATAGAAGCTATTAACCCTTTCGAGTTACCATTACTTAATACAGTAATCTTATTATCATCAGGTGTTACTGTAACATACGCTCACCATTCTTTAATACAAGGAAAAAGAAGTGGAGCCTTATACGGTTTAGTTGCTACAGTATTATTAGCTGTAATATTTACTGGATTCCAGGGTGTAGAATATGCCGTTTCTTCATTCACTATTAGTGATGGAGCTTTTGGATCATGTTTCTACTTCGGAACAGGTTTCCATGGTATACACGTTATGATTGGTACTGCATTTATTGCAGTGGGTATGTGACGTGTACTTGCTTACCACTCTACAGAAAACCATCATCTAGGTTTAGAGTCAAGTATACTTTACTGACATTTTGTTGATGTTGTGTGATTATTCCTATTTATCTCAATATATTACTGAGGTTCTTAATTAAAACAGCTAAAATTTTTATGAAGTATATATGTAAATATACTTATAAAAATTTATCTCTAATGGCTAATTCTTGTTCAACATTCTTTAAATGTTCTATACCTTATTATCTTTTTTTTTGGTATAATCAGGAGATAGGCTGCCAACATATTTATTCTACTATTTTTATTTTAACTATTTTTTTACACCCTTAGATAAAAAGATTAAAATGAAAATTTTTTTTGAAGGCTATCCCTTTAGTACCATCTTTTATTATAGTTTTTCTTACTTTTATTGCTTTTTTCCCAACTATGTTGGGAAAAATTAGCTGGAAAGTAGAAAAGGAAAGCTAAACAATATTATAAAAGCATGAGCCAATAAAAAGGGATTCTATATTATTTAAATAATATAGAGACCTTAGTTTAATCGGCAAAATACGAGACTTTTAATCTTTGTTACATGGGTTCGAACCCCATAGGTCTTAAACGGGCATAGGTTAATGGTAGACCGTTCGTCTTCCAAACGATGTGTGTCGATTCGAATTCGACTGCCCGTAATAAACTATAATAAGGGTTAGTAACTTAATTGGTAAAGGACTTTCTTGTCACGAAAGTAGATGCCGGATCGTAGCCGGCCTGACCCGTTAACTAATCTATTTAGTTTCATAAATCCCCAGCGGGGGGGACCCAGCGTAGCTGGGCCGGGACCCCCGCAGGCTCCAGTCCCTCCCCCCCCTTTTGGGTGGGGGAGGGCGCCCGGAGCTAATTTTTTTTAAGGTTAGAAAATACCCTTTTTCTATCTTTGCTTCTCGTCACACATATTCCCAACTTATTATTCCCACCCTACGGGTGGGAATACGGGGTGGGAGGTTAGATAAAATAAATAAAGTTATAATATGCTAAAGGGAATATAGGAAAAGTTGCCATTGGTAGGGCGAGATATTTGCTAAATATTGTGTTATACACTTGGATGTTCGAGTCATCTCTTTTCCGATATATAGTTAAATGTTAATTATTCTAGCTGTACCTATTTCCTGCATCTAATAGTTTCCTGCATCTAAGGAAAAGTAGAAAAATAAAAGCAGAAGATGCAGTTATAAAAGAGCATAGTTTAATTGGCAAAATAGGAAGCTTCAACCTTCAAATTCTCAGTTCAAGTCTGAGTGCTCTTGTGTTATATGGTGAGTATAGAGTACTCTAGAATTATATGTTGTTAAATAGTAATAGGAGTATTTAACCAAATACTTCATAATATATCAAATAAATATAAAGTTTATGTATGTTAGGTTCCTTAGCTTAATTGGTAAAGCGTATTTTTGATAAGGATGTGTTCGGAGTTCAAGTCTCTGAGGAATCACTGTATATTATATGCTTATAGTTTATCCCTGTCTCTATTTTTTAGTTTTTTGTTGTAAATATTAAAAACTTTAAAAACAGGGCAAGTAAGTTTTAGGTTAACCTCCCCTATATTTTTTATTATTTTATAAAAAATAAAGGGGCCCGCCCGCAGGTTTCAGTGCGCTTGCGCGCTAAGTTTTGGAATTATTTTATATAAAAATAAGTTCCAAAACTATGAAACTACCTCTAAAAAAAAATAGTTTCTGTCGCTTTTTTTTTGCCCAATCTTTTTTTTCATGCTTTACTGCAAAAAAAAAGAAGGTTCAAAGGGCAAAAAAGAAGCGCGCTGAAACCATTTTTAATGAGCGGAATCCATCACAGCTACGCTGTGATGGGAGAGGATTTTGTTAGAAGTAACCCTAAATATGATGTACGTTGTTACTGAATATACTACTCATTTAAAAACAGATATAAGTACCCGAATAACCATTACATAATTTTAAAAATACTTACTTATATCCTTAGTGGGTAATCTCGCAAATAAAAATTGTATTTTGTACTTTTTTTGCCATCTCGGCTTCGCTTTTATCATTAGTAATAAAAATAAAAAGAGATGGGTAAAAGAACCAAGATAATTATAAGTGAAAACTAGGGTTATAGGATCAGCTACGAGTAGACTAAAGAATTAATATATAAAAAACTATAAAGAGAATTGACCGAGTGGTTTAAGGTGATAAGCTTGAAACTTATTTTGGTTAATACCAACATCCGTTCGAATCGGATATTCTCTGTATTATATACAATACATCTAAAAATTTTTCCTACAATAACTATCTACTTTTCAAGTAGAAGTAGAGGTTGGGAGGGTTCAAATACAGGTTAGAGCCAGGTTGGTTAGGCGTCTCATTTGGGTTGAGGAATTGTTATGTTCGAATCATAATAACCTGAAATTAACTATTAATGCTAATGTTCTTTCATAGCTCCTATCTTTTCCTCCCCCCCCCTCACTATGTGGAGGGGGAATGGGGAAAGAAGAAAAAGTTTTTATAATAAAAAAAAAAAGACTAGTGCATAACTATCTAGGAGTAAAATAAAAAGAAAGTAATAAGTTAATATTAATTAGTAATGTATGTATTGTAATTGATATAGAAAAAAATCTATCTATACTATTTTTAAATTGTATAGGGAAGTATATAAAGAAACTATTAGGGATACCTAGCTATATATTAAAGAGAGATTAAATTTAATTTGTGTTTATATGCCACATGGCATGAAGTAATTTAAGAAATAAAGTTAACACATATACTCTTAGAGAAATTCAGTAATAAACGAAGTGAATTGAAATATCTTAGTAACTTCAGGAAAAGAAATCAAACGAGATTCTATGATTAATGTGAATGAAAGTAGAATAGCCTATATATATATCAGAAGATATATTTTTTATTTAAAATATTTCTTGTAATACTTTTTTAATAATAACATTATTAGGGTTTTATATGTTATATCTCGCAAGTTATTGCGGGGGAAAGCATAAAAAAAAAGAAACCCACTGATAAATTAAATAAGTAAAACGGGCTATAAACCTGTTTGAACATAAAGGGGAACCTTCCTCTAAGGCTAAATATAATATATAAGCGATAGTGAAGAGTACCGTGAGGGAAGGGATTGAATTAGTAGTTTTATAAGCAGCTCGATTAAAAGTTTAAATAAACAATCAGAGCGTACCTTTCGCATAATGGGTCAGCTAGTTAATGTTAGATGCGAGCAGTAATGCCCAGATAAACCAATTATGAAATAATGAATTAGTATCTAAAATTAGACCCGAAGCCTGGTGATCTTACCACAGTCAGGATTATAAAAGTCCGAACGGGTTAT
>Ga0233352_1000048_pt1 | contig 6651 bp, 1 predicted proteins | sample GEONDECOMP313_FD_180710 | JGI IMG/M metagenome (GOLD analysis project Ga0233352, IMG submission 180710) | Leaf litter microbial communities from Shasta-Trinity National Forest, California, United States - GEON-DECOMP-313 | ecosystem: Environmental > Terrestrial > Plant litter > Unclassified... | reverse complement strand
AAAATCCCTCCCTTTCCACTGTCTCTGAATGATACGAAACTTTATTCCAAGCTTAGGATGTGAAAGCTGAAAACGGTTGTCCAGACTGGCTCCACAAATTCCCGATGAAAGAGACATCCGAGAAGTCAAGCCCTGGTACCAATCCAGCCGCCAAACCTGCACCCAAAAGGGGTGTGTATGGAAGAAACCCCTCCTACCTCCATTCAATCCCAGGACCTAGGCTCAACGTGGATAGATCTTGTAGTAAACTCTATCTAGATAACAATTGGCGTCACCCAATTCTTCTGACCTTCCAACAGGTTTGGCAAGTAATCCAATAATTCGTCCTCTGCCATCCAGAAGAACAACCAGTGAAATGTCACCAACCCCTACCAACGAAACATGATCGATAGAAAGACAAAAGACTAATTGGTTGTATACTTACAAAAAAAATTGCACTATCATTTATTAATTTATGATAGGGCACGGTGGAATCGAACCACCAATCTCCTGCTTGTAAGGCAAGCGAGTTAACACCCACCCTTTAAGAATTGGGGAGAGGAGCAATATTAACACCCATATTTCATCATTTGTAATTCAAGCTACGAATTCCATCATTTAAACTTGCACTTCATAGTTTGAAGAAATTGCAGAAATGTTCTAATCCAAGTCAATGCTTATCCACTTTCTCAGCTCCTGTAGTTACACTATCGAAACCAAATAAAAAACCAAGTAGCTAGTATAAATGATTACCATGATTTTTTTATAAGGTTTGGATTCGACATTGCAGGTGTATTGTCTCGTTTGTGACAACCAGGGGAATTACTTAATGACTATGCCACATAGAAATACAAGCACACCATTGGCAGGTACATGAAGTCATTAGCAAATAAAGAGGATCACTTAAGCAAGAGCAAGTGACATGTGTGGCATGCGAGGCCCAATTAAAAATTCATGCGGCATGCATCATTAAAGTTGCATGCATGCATAAGTTAAGTTGCATGTGTCATGCACACAAGGTAAAAAAGAATAAAAGGAAGCAAATCGACTTCTCAAGGTATGCATTGTTATTTTCATTATTGAGATTTGGTCTTGAGAACTCGGTGAGCTTATTGGATGTTGAGGATGGAAACCCTCGACAAGTCTTGGTTTCGATAGTGAAATCTATCCATCCTAGCTAAGTTCAAGGATAGATCATCCAGATCTATCGCCATGCTTTGATTTTGGAGAGAGCTCTTGAGCTTGAAGAGGGTTTGGAATGAAACCCTAGCTGGTATTAGCTTTAGAAATTCGCTCTAGGTAATTTGAGAGAGATTCCACTCAGGATTCTCATTTGAGCTTGCATTTGAGAAGGTATTCAGCGGATTACATTGTTGGATTTTGTTGTAGAGTTGAGAGTCTAGGAGGGCGCAATTGCCAGGTCAGTTAGGAGACTTTTCAGGGAGGGCACATCTGTCTAGAAATTCCAGTGTTTTGTTGAGGAGGAAATAGGAGGCGCAGGAGTCTAAGAGGCTGTAAACTTCCCTTCAAGGCTGGGATTTTATGTTGAAAGTTGTATTTCCTCATTTGGGCGGAATATCTTCATCACAGGCTGAGATTCCTTGTTAGAAGGGCTAAGTTTGATTACTGGGTGCTGCATATTGCCAGTGGGTTGACTTCCTTGTTGGTGGTTGCATATGAACCATTGGAATAGTTGAATATATCTTCCACAAGGGCACATGACTGTGTTATTTATCTTCAGGGTCAATTCTTCTTCTTTTGGTCAAATACTCTTACCTAGAGCTATGTATTGGTTAGAGAGTTGGAGTTTCACCTTCCTTGAAAAGCTAGGTGGACTTTGGTGAGGACGCAGGTCTCCGAAAAGGGCATTTCCTTGCTTTTGTTCTTAAACATCTTAATGAAAGACATTCTGTAGATTGACACACCAGCTGGGCGCACTTAGAGAAGGGTATCATCCACTGTGCAGCAAGTATACCAATATGGGAACCAAACGCCATTTCCAGGCATACAAGAAATTTGGTATATTTACTAGAAATCTGCTATTAATTTACTGATTCATCTCTTGATTGAAGAAACGTTGTATTCAAGTTTATTGTGAATGTTAGCATTGATATTCATGTCTTAAATGCTGCTGGTATTTTTTCTAGTAAGGAACAACAAATATATATATGATTTGGGTTGTGCAATCCTTTGATGATTGATGCATTATATCCTCTTGAGAATCTGTTGTTCGTAAATGTCATTTGGCACATTTGTTCACAAAGTATTTCTATGTATTCAACATACAAACTACATCTCTAAACCGGCAAACCCAGGAAGGAAACTGTGAAGTGTTTGATAAAAGTCACCAACCAAAGAGACACTGTAATATACAACCAGTGAAGAGAAAAAAAGTTAAGGGCATATTTAGGAAGGGATATTACGTGCAATTTTTCCAAGGGCAATTCCTAGCAGGCTTATACTTTTAAAATGTATGGCAGTGTTACAAATATCGCCGATATATCGGCAACATCGCGATATATTGCGATGTTAACTCACTGGCGATAAAATCGGCAAATATTGCCCCGATATTTTCCCCATTTTTTGGGGCGATTTTTCCCGATTTTCTCGCGATATTTGTCGATTTTTTCAACTATACTGTGATTTTTTTCTTTTTTTTGTATTTTTTTATATTTTTGTATTTTTTATTTTGTCGATATATTGCCGATGTTTGCCAACATTTTTGCCGATAAATCCGATAATTTCTTTTTGGACCCTTGGCGATATATTCGCCGACACGATATTTGTAACACTGATGTATGGCATACTTGCATAGTGAGAATCAACCAGGATAGTTCTCTCCTTTAAAAAATGTTCAAGGATGAACTATCAAAATTCTTAGTAAATATCTGGTAATTGATCTAATAAATACATAAGATATTAGAATGTAGCCAAAACAGGTCAACACAGTTAAAATAAGAGAAAAAAAAAGAAATTAGTTAACATTTATGACTTGAGTTAATTAGAGCAGCCAATTTGACTCAACTTTTTAGTTAACTATTACCTTTAGTACCCTCTAAATCCAGCCCATATCTAATAGGTTTGATCCCCTGTAGTATTTTTATCATATAATTCATAATCTGCCAAATGAAATCAAAGCTTCTAAAAATTAGTATCTCTCTTCAGAATGGACAAAATCACCCTGTACAGATAGGCTCTCCACATGCTCTCTTCTTTCTTCACTTCGTTGCACGTGTGTAGATTTTTGAAGAATCTAGTACATAATGGGTCTATCAAGGTCAGTACATATGAATATACAATATGAATAGTGAAATATACATGATAAAAGGCAACCAAAAAAGCAACTCTGATACTTGTAAGGTCTTACTACATTATATATTGATTGAAGTGTTGGAAGTTGTTTCAAGGAAACGGCTAAAAGAGAAATGAGGCACTGACATCAAAGTGCAACGAGAATAGCATATGCACAAGAATTAACATAAAGTAATGAGATTTCAGAAATTCTAAAAGCATGATGCTAGTGTACCTCCAAAATGTGTTTAGAATGCACATGCTACTTTCAAAGTGAGAGATTTGTTGTTAGTGATAGAGACAATGAATCTAGATGTTGTCATATCCCCTTGGGGACTGATCTCCCCAAGGGTCAATTCTAAGTGATAACATCTAACATAGTGATGCTATGTTAGAAGACAGCTTCCCTTTGTTGTGTTTATCTCAACTAGTTAACAATGAGATTGGGTGTTGATTTGTTACCTTGTATCGCATTTTCCTTATGCTAAATTAGGCATATAGAAGAGAATTATTCCAGTGGGTGATATGAGGGAGTATACCGCCATGTTTAGTTAGAAGTGTTGTGTCTTTTCTGGCTATGATTAGAGGTGGAGATCACTACCAGTTGGGCACTTTGCATAATGAAATTTGATGTCAGTTGTACAGTAGAAGGGTGCCCTCTTTGTGAGGGCCTGTTAATACCGTTTGGGAAAATTGATCCATCGTTATTTTAGAAAAAACTTGTTTCTTTTCCTAGTAGTTGTTGTTATTTTTAGAGAGAGCAGGGAACCTCTATTATGAGGTTAATGTTCCTATATTAAGAAGAGAAAAACAACTACTTGCATGATCTATTTATGGTACAACAAAGACAAGAGCTTCTTCAACAATAGGCATATGAAGACCAATCATCACATCCAAATTAGTATTTAATTGAGAATCTACCTAGTGCCTAATTTTGGGGAGATGAATAAGCTTTTCCATCTTCAGTATGAGGTGATAAAAAGGCAGAGAAATCTCTCTAGAACAACTCTCTTGTATTGATGATTTTAGCAGGTTTGGAAGGACAAATAAAGCAGACAAAAACACCTAAATCAACTTCTAAATTAGAAGAGATGTATTTTGTTTTTTGGTGTAAAAAATCAGTACTGCTGAAGAAGACAAGTAGATTGGAGATGGCAGTAAAATTAGCATCTTAACTGAAAATTTAGTTGATAAAAAAATGCTTCACAACCAGCAAAGATAGCTCTACTTTTAGTGTCTTCTGGGATTTTGTTGAAGGCAAATTTAGAATAAATTATTTGGTAGAAAAGCAGGGCCAAAGTAAGCACTCCGAATATATCAAAAGCTTTAAGTATTAGAACAATATCTTCAAGCAAAAACACCGGGCCAGGAGGAGGAGCAGGTCATTAGTGTCCGTTGTTCATCTTCTTCTACTCTTCTCGCCTTTTGTCCTCTAGTCTTAATGCCCAGAGTCTGAAAGCTTATTTAGGGTGTTTTTGTAGATCAACAAGATCTTGAGTAGTGAATGCTATTTTGCATCCCCTCCAGGTCCTTGGAGCGAGCGAGGTCTTGATTTTGCATCATAATTATCTATTTTCATCTTTGATTATTGAAGGCGAGTTTGTCTGGTTTATGAATTTGTCCCACCATGAGAATTCATTAAAAGTGGAATGCTCTTTTTCCTAATAATGATTCAGATTTTAGAATATTTTATTAACGAGAATTAGTTTTGATTTAACTCGCCAATACTTCTCTCTCTCCATTGCCCATTGCTCTTTGCATCATGTTCATAGAGTTCAAGAATCTAATCCCTGATATGCAATCTTTAGTCGCAGATCTACATGTATTCTTCATTTACTCGAAGAGTTACTTGCAGGTTTTCAGCTTTAATCATGGAAGAATCAACTAGGGATACCCCACTGAAACTAGCACACACAAATTTCAAGGGAGAGAGATTTGTTGTTAGTGACAGAGACAATGAATCTAGATGATCTCATACCCCCTTGGGACTGATTCTCCGAAGGGGCAATTTTGAGTAATAACAACAATATTTAGTGCAGAGCACATCTCGCACTTCTCTAGAAAATTTTACTCTTCCAGATATGTGAATTCAGTGAAAGTTTACTTTAGTCCTGTAGTATTCGGAATTTACCTTTACTTCAGGTCTTTATTGATCTTAAACATTAATTACATATTTTTGGGGGGAGCTTCTTGATATGCTCATATTAATATAATAAATATTTTTATAGATATTTCTATTTTGGCATAGATTTCATTTCTCTTCTCCACTTCACTTTACTTTCTTTTCTGTGTATTACAAAATCACTTTACTTTCTTTCCTGTGTATTGCCTTTTGTAGTAGACAGTTTGGTACTCCTGTTTTGTAACAACATCATTGTATTCAACATTCCCATTGACCTATTTTTGTGGCCATTATCAGTATGGTCTTCACTTGCTTAAATAGTTTGTTCACTTCAATTTTGTGTCTCTAGAGAAGTACATAGAGGGATATAGGCAAGCCTACTCCTTTTCTACTTGGGAAGGATGTTGATTTCTCTGTTACAGTATTTTTTATAGTTTAATAGACTTTACATCCATTAGAAATGATGATTGCTTGGCATTGATTATATCAATAGAACTTTGGGTGTTGACCCTCTATCTAATGTCTATGTACCATGGAATTGTTCTACTTTAAACAGTTTTTATGGTGGAATGGAACTTTATCAAAGCTGGAGTTTATTTGTGAAGAGTTTATCTTAATTAAAGTTAAGAGGTGCGATTTGAGATTTTAATAGGTGAGCTTATCAAATAATATTTTTTTTACTACAAAACATGCATATTTAAATTTAAATTTCTTATAATATTTTTTTTACTATAAAATATGCATATTTAAATTTAAATTTCTTAAGTTTGACATAATAATATTTTTTACTACAAAATATGCATATTTAAATTTAAGTTTCATAATTTGACAGCTGAAGATGAATATTATGCTTCATGTATATCTTTCAGAGTTCGAGAATCATACATTCTCTACTAACGAGGCCAACCACGGGAAGGTGGAAACTCATTTGTGCCCCCCTCACTTCTAACCTGTAAGTACACTACACTCATCACTCCCCAAACCCAACCATATAAATGAAACTCAAACACAAAACATATCATGTGTCACGTCCCCGTCCCTCAACCGGCGAAGAGGACGCGACGAACATCGACACAGCCGGGAAAACAGCCCATGAACATAAAACAGAGGAGATCAATGCTAAAATTAAAACCTAAACAACAGGCATAATTCATCATACAAGTATGCACAGTCCTTCAAACAATCAGCGGAAGCAAACATAAATATTCCAGCATTTAACATCAATATAAATTACAGAGATGAAGTAACCGACAGTACTT
>Ga0233352_1000047_pt1 | contig 6736 bp, 4 predicted proteins | sample GEONDECOMP313_FD_180710 | JGI IMG/M metagenome (GOLD analysis project Ga0233352, IMG submission 180710) | Leaf litter microbial communities from Shasta-Trinity National Forest, California, United States - GEON-DECOMP-313 | ecosystem: Environmental > Terrestrial > Plant litter > Unclassified... | reverse complement strand
TAATCTCAACATCACCATTCACTAAGCTTGACCTAAACTATATATAGATTTCATTACCTAATTACTAAAGAGAATCAAAACTCTTATTACATAAAGCTACTAAATAGTTCGCTATTTAGACACTCAACTACTTAAAAAAAAAATTACAAATTAAATAAAGATTTATTATTCTTAAAACTAAATGTAAACTTCCTTTAAGCTATCAACACTTCTGAACCCTCATCACTCTTAAAGATAAAACCTATACTTCAACGCCCGAGCTACATCTGGATGAACAAGGCCTCTTTTGAGGGTTTCCACGCGTTAATTTATGATTAATTTTAAATGTTAGAGGCCTGGTCATCGAAAGGTTATCGGCAGGAGAGGAAAAGGTCGATGCAGCGATAGCAAGGCCGGCGGGAGCCGTGAGAGACAATCACCAAAAATAAACGGACTTTGTCCGAGCAGACAGAGTCTCGCACGGTTATATATTATGTTCTTTGCACAGCAGGATTTGGTCACAGTCATTAGGTAGCAGAGCTGGTAGGTCAGGAACGACGTGCTTGCCCGGACTTCAATTTAAAACATTAAAAATTACCTCACGATACAGGAGCTTGGGGTTGCTATAAAATGGAAGAATGCTCTCCAATCTTCATCAAACTTCATCTATCATCAAAGAATCAGAGGGAGCATCCAAATCGAATCGAAGAATAGTACTCAGTCACCTGCAGTCATGAAATCCTTCCAGGCGTTAGCTGTTGCAGCACTAGTAATCATCTCATACGCGAACACTGTTGTCATTGTGCGTGCAGGCGATCCAGATCCTCTGCAAGACTTTTGCGTTGCCGATAACACCAGTCAAGGTATGTGATACGTACCCTCTTCTGAATTTAAATGTAATGTGTCCAACCATTATATTCATGGGTGAAGAATATGACATATATGGAATTGAATTTTGCAGTTCTTGTAAACGGGTTCGTCTGTAAGAATGCCAACATGGTTTCCGCAGACGACTTCTTGTTCAGGGGCCTAGATAATCCGAGGAATGCGAATAACATGCTGGGTTCAGTGGTAACTCCAGTCAATGTAATGCAGCTGGCAGGCCTGAACACCTTGGGAATCTCCATGGCTCGGATCGATTTCGCTCCTTACGGCCTCAATCCCCCTCACACTCATCCGCGCGCCACAGAAATCTTGGTGGTCTTGGAAGGTAGCCTATACGTTGGCTTCATCACCACTGGCAACCAGTTGTTCTACAAAACGCTTGAGAAGGGAGACGTGTTTGTGTTCCCCAAAGCTCTTGTGCATTTCCAACTGAACGTCGGCAAGGGCAACGCAGTGGCCTTGGCTGCACTGAGCAGCCAGAATCCAGGAACTCAGCAGATCGCAAGGTCGTTGTTTGGAGCCACCGGTCCGGTTGATCCCTCCGTTCTGGCCAAAGCTTTCGATATCGATTCCAACCTCGTCAAGCTTCTGCAAGCCAAATTCGCAGCTTCTGGCTGATTTACTGGGTCGTTCATTCATTCCGATAGTCATGAGCCACCGCAGAGATTTTTTCATTCATTCTAATCATATAGTCGTAGGACCCGTGGGTACCAGCCATTCGGTATCTAAACACTCACAACCATGCTTTCCTAGCGTTCTGGGTTCTGTGCGTGACACATAGAGTCACTGCCTTGTATGTGTGGTCGTGGATATCCAAACTAATAAAAAAGTCCATTTCCGTTGACCAATTAATGAGGTTCTCTGTTTATGTTTGTTTGGGATGATTGCGTTGATCAGTGCTAGTTCTTAATGTTTGAACAACACTACCTTAGATTTATCACTCCACCCAACCCAACGCAACCACGGCGCCCTCACTCACTCTTATGAACAGATGTTGAGTGGCATGGGGTCTATTAAAAATTCAATTATCTTGGTGCATTCCGGTGAAGAGTGGAGGAACTGAAAAATTGAAATTCAATTATCTTGGTGTACTGCATTGAACAGCGGAGCGGCGGAGCCTTTCTCCATGGAATTCTAAAATTAGGGTATGGACGACTACTCTTGTTTGGCATAGAAAGTGTAATTAGGGTATGGACGACTACTCTTGTTTGGCATAGAAAGTGCAGCATTAGATTTAAATGGTTTTACATTGTTGATTACTTAATCTAATTAAATTATATTGTTTTGGTCTCGGATTATTCAATTTAATTAAATTAAAAAATTAGGTTTGTTTGTTGATTACTTAATCTAATTAAATTATATTAATTTGGTCTTAATTATTCAATTTAATTAAATTAAAAAATCAGGTTTGTGCATTTAAAATGTCTTGGCGCTCATTAAGCTAGATCATCCAAAATCATTAGTCATCCTATTCATCTTTCACAAACTTATGAATCGACTCTTCAAACTTCTATAGATAATAATAGAAAAATATTTCAAGTTACAAAGAGTTATATGATTAATAAACATTCATGATTTTCAAGTGCTTATTTAATCAAATTGCATGTAAGTGTTTAATCCGGCTTTGGAGGTGTGTAGCTATAAGAGATTACTTCACGGGATAACTTGTAATATTCGGTTGCAACTGTATTGTCTTTGGTTTGTCATGAGTAATTTCGTCTCCTTTACAAATCCCTTTGGGCGGCTATTGCCTCATATCCACATTTCCATCACCATGTTATCTCAGAAGGAATTTCCCTATCAATCCGCTCCCATTGTCCCCTTTTATTTCCTCGAGAACTGCATGGTGGATCCCAAAAACAAAAGAACAGTTATGTAAGTTGGCTCGTTAATGTTGTACGCCTTCCAAAGGGGTGTAGTGGCTTGAAGTGGAGATCACCGATCAATTGTTTCTAAAAAATAGCCTATGATCTAGTCTCTAATACCGATACTTATCCCACAACTTCATAAATGCAAAGGCGTTATTCACGTTCAATTCGGGTCTAGAGAGCGTCCATGTATATCCTATGAATAAGTCTCTCAAAGTCATCCAAAAAAGGCAAGGATATCATGCCCGATTTCGCTCCCTCCCGCAACGCCCATAGAACCATCGTTTTGTGTCTCTCATTTCTACCATAGTAATTCATATCACACCATCTAAATCTTCGAGTGGTGATCAAGACAAGAAGAAGGACCCTCTCTTAGAAAGTTGTGGACTCCATATTCCTCCAGTAGTTGTTATTACAACGCTTATAATTCATCGCCCCCGCCCCCATCCGCCATCTAAGTTATTAAGAGAAATGCAAATTTATTCTTTATTGTATGTTATGTTTATGGGCTTCCACTTTAAATTTATTTCTTCACATTATAGATGGTCTATTAGAATGTATTTTACTCGCATGGTTCATATAGCCCACACCTTTTGATATGATGCTTGGACAACACAACCTCTAAGCAAGAGGCTTTCGGGGCAGATGTTGGCGATGAAACATCGACACGAAACTCCCATCTCGGAAGTGATGCGATAAAAGGTCGTGTTAAATTCCAATATTATGTATTGTTTTAGTATTCAACTATGCATATTCTCTTCTACGGGTTACTTTTATTTATGTATTCTCAAATATAATATCAGGATTGCAGATAGTGTTTGTATCGTAAGTGGTAGCACATCCATACTGTGTCATGCAATTCAATTGTAAAGATCTAAAGTATAGGGTGTTAGTTGAGAAATGTAAAATAAGGCTAAATATAAAACCCTAAGGGTTTTGTTAAATTCATGGAAAACCATGAAAATTTATGTGATGGGCTTCAAATGTTTCCTACGCCTAATGTTTTGTGTTGTACAACGGTAGAAAATCTTCAACTTTTACTACTTCTACACTGGAGTTCTTTTGTATACTAGACAACACTTGATATTACCTTCAGCAGTTCGCCTCATGTATGGGGTGCACTCTTCCCCTTGTTCTATACATCGTTTTTCTCTTCACACATGCCGTGGCTCGATTTTACAAAGATGAATTTGTTGTGTGTATACCACTCATATGCACCCATATCTCTACTCCACTAAACAATCTCCAACCAAACAAAATAAGGAGAGGATTTTAACAAGTATTTTACCATGTGTATGTGACTTCATAGCGTGAAGGTCGCTCGCTACTTGCACCAATATCATGCAATAAATGTTCCATAAAGAATAAAACAAGACAACCTCATTCACGTGTTCGTAGTCGACGCTCTTTCCCTTGAATATTATTACAACTGTATCCCCCCACGTTTAACAGTTGGGAATGTAAGAACTGGTAAGATTCCAAAATGCTTCTACACTTCAAGAAAATTAAATGGATCCCTACAATTTTTCCCGTTCTTAACATTGATGGTGTGGAAAAATGTCTCCTCTATCCGTCGTAATTTGTGCCAACATCAAGGTCGTCGGACGACAATACCGGCGGTGACAGGTCGTTTGAGATCCATGCGGACGATCCCTCCCATGGCGCAAAACTATTCTCTCTCACAGTTGATAGTCATCCCACCCCTTTTCGAGGCCATTCCATCATGGCACGCCTCGTCTTCCTACATTCTTCATTTTCCTCGCGCCCCTTTTAGAGAGCATTTTTCATTTCCTTTACCTCTCTACGACCATTCAAATGATCTAGGCCCATGTTGCTTCAGCAATCCACGGACACCGCAACTCTCGCAGCTCTTGTCCTTGCAAAGGTATTGGGCGCTGCTACGCAACCTGCATGCGACACATATGTCGTCTCCATGGAGATACAACGCACCACGGTTCGAGCTCTTGGCAACGCCAACTCTACGATTTAACAGCTTAACTCGATTGTTCTATATTTTGTTGCTGACTCTCTTTCTCTCTCCTCCCATGATAGATGTAGCAGTGGAGATATCATATTCATCACAACAGACCAAGGTCGACTAAATTCATTGATTGCTTATGACCATACCAGGTATTCTTTCCGTACTCGCCTCAATGCATTGTCAATACCACCGACAAGATCTCAATGAACGCAAGGATAACATCCTTCCCATTGATATATATCTTTCCACTACTCCATTATATTTATGCTTCCATCCCACACCATTAACCACATCTTCCCCCCTTCCTTATGCTACACCTCTTCCGAGGTTTGCTATCAACACCTCGGGACATCGTTCAACACCACTCCTACTGTTGCATCGTTGATCACTAGGTCTCTACGTCTAAAATCGTTGAGTCTAAATAGATTCAATCCAAAACGTGGAAGAATCGTTCTCCTTTGGGAAACACCCTAGATATATACATGTTGGTTGGGGTCTCTCCTCGCCGTCTTGCACCCAACATGTGTAGTCCATTAAGGTATGCCAGTAGATTCTCCTTAAACAACAAATGAGTGTCTCAGATTCGCTTATCGTTGGTTATTAAAGTCCTCTTTTTTAAAGAGCATTCACCAAAAACGTGTTTATAGGAAGGAGCGTACAAACTCTTGCTATCCTCGAGCCCATGGCTACACCAAAAGAAGAGAATTTCTTTCAACAGTGGTTTTGTGGATTATCCGATACAACTATGGTGTTCCCCTTGAGAGATATGTCGTGGCTGCACACGTTGTCATTAGTGTATGCGATTATTACAACAAAAAAGTCATTGCATGGGTTCATCAATGCCATGTTTACAACTCCATATCCATGGATTCTATTTGCTTTATACAGTCGACGTTGGTGTGCATGGGATTATTTATCTAGTTAGGCAGCGCACATTTTTATGCACGTGCACTGGTCAGTCCAAATATAAACACCGTAGAAACTCACGAAGAAGCCCTTAGATTGAATGTCTTTCAACACGATGCTTCCTCTGGTATCTTTGGAAATCACTCAAAGGATCATCTTCAACGCAACCGCATATATCATTCTATCTTTCTAAGTGCTCTATAGGAAAACCACTCCTTTCCTCGAGTGATTCTTAGAATTCCTAGGTCCGTAAGCAGGGTTCGACTGGTAAACTTCCGCAGGAGGTTTGTTTCCCCTTCAAGCCGAGGCTCCGCTAGTTACTCCATTTGTTCATGCAACATTAAAATGGATTGTGTGTAGGAGGCTTGGTTTTCCGTCCCTTCCAGTTTATGTGCGTTATTATTTCCTACCAGTTGCAGTCCCCTTTTGTATGCGCTGGGATTCAAAGTCACATGCTTCACCGTGCTACCCTGCAATATCTTCCACGTGATCATAGAAACCATTGGCTTCACTTTCTGTTTAGCTTGTCCAGGGGATTTTAGTGATAAAAAGGGGATAAATGTATAAATTGTCAGCTATTTCGAGCTTTTGGGCTCAAAATATTGGATGGATCGCCTTGCAGGGCCCATTTTATGGTGAGGTCTCGCACTTTAGATTTGGGGTCAAAAAACCGCCTGAATCCTTCCAGGGATATTTTGAGGTCTTAAATGTCAGCTTTTGGCAAAAAAAACAATTGGACCAAAATTTTTCATCCTTCGCGTGGATACCTTTCCAACGGCGCAAGAATCGCCTCAATCGGAGTCCGTATGAAGAAGTTATGCCTCCCGCGAGTTGTCCTACCCAGTTCACCACCATGGTACCACGTGGATTCCACGCCATCTCTCGTTTCTCGCACATGCGAAGCTAGTCATGTGTGGACTTCCAAATATATCCTAGAAGTCCCGGGGCCGTAACCCTAATCAGGCGTTGGGGCACGAGAGAGCGCTAAAATTAACGAGATATGGCTATCGGACCATTGGGAGGAGTAAGTGTTCCATTCTTTCGATGTTATTGTGCATTGTTTTATAGTTGAACAAACAACACGGGAGCGGCTGTTATAGCAGGACATAGGAGATCA
>Ga0233352_1000044_pt1 | contig 7137 bp, 1 predicted proteins | sample GEONDECOMP313_FD_180710 | JGI IMG/M metagenome (GOLD analysis project Ga0233352, IMG submission 180710) | Leaf litter microbial communities from Shasta-Trinity National Forest, California, United States - GEON-DECOMP-313 | ecosystem: Environmental > Terrestrial > Plant litter > Unclassified... | reverse complement strand
GTTGGAGGGACAGGCGCGCAAGCGAGCCTAAAGGATAGGATAAAGGATCGCTCCCTTCAGCTCCCTGCTTTTTTTGTATTTGGATTAAAAAAAGCTGGGAGCAGAAGGGATCAGGTCAGAGTGCTTTCTTTAGCAGACAGAGAGGGCTCTATGTGACCAGCCTTGTATTATAAAAAGGCGGGTAGCTTTAAAGGAACCGGCGCTTAAACCTTTGACCTCTGGCTAAACATTTGTTCTTAGAAGATGGAGAAAGGAATAATCAGTTTTCTATTAATAGATTAACGAGCCGACCTTATTATATGTAGCTTGCCTTTGATTGTTCATTTTATTTAAAATGACTATCTCATTTCCATTTTAAACTTAAAATATTGTAAAATTCCAGATCCTAAGTTTAAAACTGGGGGAGTATTAAATTAATTATACGAGTAATCAGAATCGAACTGATGTAATCTACTTGGAAGGTAGAAGTTTTAACCACTAAACAATACTCGTCTCTTTCTTTTTCTTTTAACCTGCTTTTATCTAAAAAAACAAAGCTGATGTGACTCTCCTCTCCCCCCCCTGCTCTCCTTTAGGATTAATTGAGCAAAAGTTGGAGGGACAGGGGTCCTGCGTCCCTTCCACGGATCCTTTATCCTTTATAGAAGACTTAGAAAAAGTACCAAGGTAAATTAGCCTGCAATCCTTTATGCTTGAATCATTTCAGCCTAAATAATATTACTAACACCCTACGAGAGTCGAACTCGTATCTTAATGCTTCGAAGGCAAACGCTGTACCAATTCAGCTAAAGATGCTTTTCTATATCCCTCTACTTTTAGACTTTTTTGAAAGGGCTAAAGGGCTTATCAATTTAAAAGGCTACATATAAATACTGGAGGATAGATAGAAGCGAATCTTAAAACTAACTGTCCTTTATCCTTTAATCCTAAAGGAAAGGAAGGCGCGCAAGCGACTCTTTCAAAAAAGCAAACGACTCCTTGCCCCATTAGTACTTTATCCTGAGCCTTTATCCTTTATCCTTTAATCCTAAAGGAAAGGCTCGCTTGCTTTCCTCCCCCAAGGGATAGGATCGAAGAGAAGGAAAAGGAAGTAGGGCTTGGGGTGTTTCTTAAAACAATCATAATATCTAGCTCCCCTCTTGCCTAATTTCTCCTTTCCCTTACTCGCTCCTTTATCCCTTAGGGAATGGAGGGAGTAAAGGAAAGGCTTGCCACATCTTTTTTTTCTACGATTAGATGTATTAATTCAAGGATTGGCTCTACCATTAACTAAGTCATAGGACAAGGTAAAAGTTTATACCTCTTTATCCACCCATCTACGAGTAGAGAGACTTGAACTCTCACAATCTTATTGATCACCGTATCCTAAATACGGCCTGGCTACCAATTTCAGCATACTCGCTCATATAATGTTAATATCCGGAAGGTCAACTGATAATAATAATATCACTACTATTTCATAATTAAATAAGAATTGTTTACAACGAGCCTAGCCTCCTAAAGGACCCTTGCTTTCATTCCATAAAGGAGAAAAGCAAGTAAAGGACTAATGCTCTCCTTTGGGATTAGTCCTTGACTAAAGCACTAAAGCACTAAAGCACTAAAGCACTAAAGCACTAAAGCACTAAAGCACTAAAGCACTAAAGCACTAAAGCACTAAAGCACTAAAGCACTAAAGCACTAAAGCACTAAAGCACTGCTGGTTTTTAGTTTAGTTTTTTTAGTTTTAATCAGGGCCCACTCGCTTTTGCCTTTTTTTTCGTAAAGGAAGGGGGAGAGGGTACAATTATTTGGACTTACATTAAATTTCTGTACTAGGACTTTACTTTTTACTAGGACTCTTTATTTTATTACTTTTTTTAAGCTTTTCTTTATAGGAATAAACTGTAGACTTTAATTTAACAATGTTAAACGGGAGAATACAAATAAAAGGGATTTTATTTTTATCGTGACAAGATTAGGGGACACGTGTACGAACAAAGAGACTCGAACTCTTACGGAATATTTCCACTTTTGCTTAAGAAAAGACTGGCTACCAATTTCAGCATGTTCGCTACTCTCCCATTTCCATTTTTCACTTTATTTTATTTTCCAAATCCAAAATATAGGCTCTCTACTTAATTTATTTTTTTTTGTTTTTTATTTTTTTAGTGCCTCCGCTCAATGCTTTGAAAAGGCAAAGCATGAAAACCCAAAGAAGTCTGTTGTCTGTTCTTTTAGTAAATTTTAAATTATAAATTAAACCCAGGCGTCCTCAGGGTTCGAACCTGAATCAACAGATCATGAGCCTGTTATGCTACCAATTGCACTAAGACGCCCTATTCTAGATCTAGAACATCACATTCTTTCTACTGACTTGACTTTGCAGGCTCCTTTTTTCTTTTCTTTCTTATCTTATTTCAGTATTTAGACTTTTATACTTTTCTTTTATACTTACTTTCTTTCTTATTCTGTCCTTCGGCTCGCTTGCTTTTCTTTTTTCTTTTCTTTTGAACGCTTGCGAGCCTAAAGGACAGTAAAGTTTAAGTAAAAAGGGAGATAATTTTATAAATTGAAAATATGGGATTTAAAGTTATATGATAAATTAGTAGTGCTAAGCTAAATGGCTCACACCACTTTCACATGCACCCTATTAAGAAATGTTCTATTTCTTATCACAGTTAAACCAGTATGTGTCTTCGATTAAATAAATTTAACTACAAACGGTACTAATTTAAACTGTTTTATAGTATCTAGGGGACGGTTTCGTGCTTAATATGCTTTCAGCTCTTATCCGTTATGTTTGTGGCTACCCAACGGTGCCAGAAAAGTGCAAGGTTGCAACTCGAACAAGCTAGTCAAAGGGTTTTATTTGTATTTGTATTTTATATTAAAACTCTTATTTAGTAGCGCCTGCTAGAACCTTATTAAGGGTAATTTTTGTATGGATTACGGTAGTCCTGGTTCTCTATTTCATTCCTTGGAATAAAACACATGTCTCCTTTGCATGGCCTCGCTTTTTTGAAATCTAACTCTTTCCGATGTTCTTAACATTCCGCACTAGCAAACTCTTTTCCAACAATTGGTACACTATGGAAACACAGCCATCTGATCCTTTCGTACTGAGAGGCCAGCCCCCTTTTACTATTTATCCCTCCGGAAGATAGGGACCGTACTGACTCACGTCGTACTAAACCCAACTCACGTACCCTTTTAATCGGCGAACAGCCGAACCCTTCCGAGACCCTACACCCGGAGGATAGGATGAGTCGACATCGAGGTGCCAAGCCGCGGGGACAATATGAACTCTCGCCCGCGATCAGCCTGTTATCCCTAGCGTAACTTTTATCTATTTATCGACGGCTATTCCATAATATACCGCCGGGTCATTATGCCCTACTTACGTATCTGATCGACTTATAGGTCACTCAGTTAAGCTTGCTTAAGTCATTACACCTTCTTAACCCTACATGGTCAATCGGTCTCCATCCGATGTTAGCAAACCTTTAAAAAAGTGTTAAACTTTATATAATAAGTTTTAAAATTGATACCAAAATAGGAATCAATTTAAGTAAACTTATACTTAGGATATCTTTGATACTCTATTAAAGACGTCCGCCCCAGACAAACTGCCAAGTTGTCACATCTCCCCCTCATATTTATTTATTTTTTAGTTTTTTTCTTGTTCCTTTGATTTAGATTTCGCTAAAAAAAAGGGCTCCCTGAAAAATCTTTCTTTGCCTTAGGCTAGTATAGAGTTAAAAGACAGGAAACGACAGGGGTTAACATTTAATCAGTACTAGTTAAGGTCTTTCACTTTTGTCATCTCGACTACCTTATATTACTACATCTAGACCGAAAAAACATGATAACAACTTACAGTAAAGCTGCATAGGGTCTTCCCGTCTACCCGGAGGCAAACCGCATCTGCACGGCTAATTCAATTTCACTGAGATACTTGTAGAGACAGCGGGGGCATCGTTACTTTATTCATGCAGGACCGTATTTAGCGGACAATAAATTTTGCTACCTTAGGATCCTTATAGTTAAGACCGCCATTGACCAGACTTTCAGTTGGCAAATATAACTCGCCTTCTTTATATTAATGGCATCGGGCAAAATTCGACACCTATACAAATAAATTAATCATAGCAGGTGTCTGTGTTTTAAGTAAACAGTCGGGCCCCCCGATTCTGTGTCACCACCTAGTCTCTAAATATTACTCTTTGAAACAAATCACAATATTTAGTCTAAATGGCTCCTCATGTCGCCAAACTTATGAGGACAATTTGCCGAGTTCCTTTACAAGCATTATCTCTGCGCCTTAGTATTCTCTACTTACGAACCTGTGTCGGTTTAGGGTACGGTTGTTTAATTTTTGTCATCACTACTCTAAAATATTATAAAAATACTCTATTATAGGATTGTATGTTCTTAATTCTAGCTATTATTCTTTATTTCCCCTTAAGGGAAAAATAAAAGACAAAAGCCGGGAGATTTTCGTCGTTTAGGGAAGCTTTCAATAAAGCAACTTGAATCAAATTAATTACAAAAAGATATAAGAGGATACGTATATCTTCACTTCTTTTTTCAAGGTCGCCACATATCCAAGATAATAGGGACTTTTGTTGTCTTACTCATCGGACAAGACGTTGGTCTTGAACCTTAGAGGCCGCTTTAACATTAAGAGGTTTAACCTTGCTTAATAACCCTTTCGTATTCGGCGAGAAGTATTATAACTTCTTTTTACGTTACTCATGTCAGCATTATCTCTTCAGTTCGTCAAAACAATGAAACACTGTTTATCTCTCTCACTGAATGTTCCACTACCTATTTCCTACTTAATCCTAATATCTTGATCCCTTTAAAAGGAAAAAAGAGTAATAGTTAAAAGATTAAACAAAGTTTAATCCCTTGACCAGATCTTTCAGAAATAGCACGGTATCGGTAACCGTTTTAAGACCCGTTAAATTTTCGGCGCTCATCCCCTATTTAGACTACTGCTTTGTTACAAGTTCTTTAAAAGTCGCGACTGCCAGGCTAACTTCATAGTTGTATCTAGAGATGAACTTCCTTAATTTCACTTAAACGGTTTTGGGGAACCTTAAACACGTGCTCACGACTGTTTTCGTTTTGACTACCCACCTTATCATGAATAGTCTGACTATCAACCATCAATTTATGTAATTCCGAGGTTAACTTCCAAAGGTAGGATTTCAAGGCCCCCCAATTTTACTTTCGTATGGAATCCAACGTGCTGTACCTCCATAAATCTAGTATTGATGTGATACTTAAATATCTTTCGTGGAAAACCAGCTATCAGCAGGTAAGATTGGTCTTTCACCGCTTACCACAGTTCATCGGAGAATTTTGCAACATTCAACCGTTCGGTCCATTATAACCTGACCATGGCAAGATCACCTGCCTTCGGGTCTAATAGGAGTAACTAATCCCGGTTCTATTTCTACAGACTTTCACTTTAAATGAAAGTTTGATAGAATGAAGCAGTCGCTTTCGCTAGGGGTTTTAACCTTGCTACTTCTATTAACTTGCTGACCCATTATGCAAAAGGTACGCCGTCATTCTCTACTAATAATTAATTAAAAGGAGTAATTCCGACTGCTTATAGAGCTACTAATTAAACATCTCTTAACAGGGCCTACTGCCCCTTTTCATCGACTTTCCTTTACAGTACTTATTCGCTATCGCTAAATTTATAATACTTAGCCTTAGAGGATGGTTCCCCTTATTCCGACAAGTTATCTCTCGTCGTACTTTTTTTAAATATAAGAACAGAAAGGCAATAAAAGAATATAATTTTAATTACCGCTCCTCCAAATCTGATTTTGATAAATCCCTATTTATCTCTTATATTTAATCAATATGCTGCTCTCACGGGCCTATCTACCCTCTATGGGAAAATTTAAAGTTAAATTTTGATTTTAGTCTATTTTAATTTTAAAGTTTATATTGGAATCTGACAAATTCCCGCCTCTGTTAGGAGGTTGATTGGTTAAGAGCTTTTTTTATTGAAAGGCTAGTCCGATTTCACTCGCCATTACTTTCGGAGTCTCGGTTGATTTTCTTTCCTTTCCCTACTACAATGTTTTGCTTCGGGAAGTATTAATAAAAGGTTTCCCTTAGGATTGCCTCGGCATTTGGTGTATACCTCCTTTTTTATAAATTTGCTTTGACATCTTTAATAGCCCCTTTAAATTGCTTTTTGGTGTTTCCATATTGTCACCGATACTTTTAAACACCATCGGACTGAGTAATACTTAAAGGACCCGACCATTTTTTCCTTTTAATCCAAAAGCTGGGACTCCTTTCCTTTAATCCCTCCGTCCATTCCTTTCCTTTAGGATTAAAGGAAAGGCTCGCTTGCTTTAGGATCGAGGGGAAAGGAAGTAACTTTAAGGTTATTATTAAGACCCCAAAAAAGAATTAAAATATAGTAATGACATAAAACTATAAAACAATCTAAACTTAATATTGACCTGTAAGTATAAACAATAGAAAACAACTAAGATAAGACTAACACTAAAAAATATAAATTTAACGAGGATAGAATACTCACATCTATGATAGGAAATAATCTTATTTAGCTCTAATCCATTCTCATCCCCCCCCCCCCACCGCCCCCCTTTAGGATTAATTGAGCAAAAGTTGGAGGGAAGGCTCGCTTGCTTTCCTTTAGGATCGAGGAAGGGAGGAGAAAAGTAAAACAATTCGTTAATTAAACCGTATAAACAAGGGCGAGACGAATCGAACGTCTACAGATGATTTTGGAGATCAGCGTCCTACCTTTAGACTACGCCCCTTAAAGCTTTAGAAATTATAAATTGCATAAGGATTCTTCCTAATTTTTAACCAAGTATGTGTGCTTTAGCCCCCTTCCCACCCACCCCAACAAGTTGGAGGGACTAAAGGATAAAGGACCTATTACTTTTATCCTTCCCCTCTTTGCTTTAGCGGCTCTTTCCCCTCGATCCTAAAGCAAGCGAGCCTTTCCTTTGGGATTAAAGGATAAAAGCAAGCGAGCCCTCCCCTTCTCTTTTTCCCTTTCTTGCTATCCTTTAGGATTATTCTAGTAAAGGAGTCGCTTGCGCGCCTCCCCCCACCCTAAAGGACCCTAAAGGACCCTAAAGGACCCTAAAG
>Ga0233352_1000042_pt1 | contig 7239 bp, 1 predicted proteins | sample GEONDECOMP313_FD_180710 | JGI IMG/M metagenome (GOLD analysis project Ga0233352, IMG submission 180710) | Leaf litter microbial communities from Shasta-Trinity National Forest, California, United States - GEON-DECOMP-313 | ecosystem: Environmental > Terrestrial > Plant litter > Unclassified... | reverse complement strand
AAAGTGCATAAAATAGCATTTTAATGCTAAAACTGGACAAATTGGCACTCTGGTCAAAGGTTGAAAAGTAAAAAATATTAAATTATTTATGGATAGGGTGACATGGCATGGGTCCCCCATAGTCATGCGACCCTTCTTTTCATGTTTTAACTTAAGTTTCAAGTTGTGGTGAAAGGTAACGAGTTTAAACAAAGGTGACGTCAATACATGGAGGAGCTCACGCTAGCATGGTGGGGTTCACATGAGATATGGACCCCATTCACATCACGTTAAGACCATTGTTTATTCTACATTCCACCATACTTTGGTCTGATTTGTTTATAGCGTAGATGAAGTGGTGACGTGAGCTTCACGGCCAATGAGTATGGTGATATGGGTTGCGCTAATCAAAGCGTGGACCCCCTTTGTTATCCACGGTGGCATTAAAACTTGGATTCGTTTCCTTTATTGCACATGGTTTGAAGTTGGTGGGGTTCACGTGAGATGTGGCAGCGTAGACTTGGGCTCGGCATTTTAACTTGAGATATTTTGGAGTGGTGGCGAATAATGGAGGGAGGTCGCCTACCTTTTGAGAGGTGGCGTCTCCTCTAAGATGATCCTCAAATCAAATCAAATCATATCCATCAGCGCCAACAAAGACTGCGACTTATCCTTAGTTCACGCCAACTCCATCTCCAGTTCTGGACGCACCCCCTGTTTGGCATTTTTTTTTTATAAATTGGTGTCTTCCTCTTTGTTGAAGGATCGGAAGGTTGAACCTCTGCTGATATACATTGTAATATTTTCTGAGTATTGTTAATAAAAGGCTTTGGAGGCAATTTCTGTGTGGGATCCATAGATGTTGGATTGATGTTTTCATTATGCTAAATCATTGAGGTAATCTGTATCAAATCTATTCATAATCTGCAATTGTTGGGATTACTTGTCTTCATAAGGAAATTTACATTTTGGTAAGAATAGGAAGTGATTCTTGTTAGGTTACTTCTTATTGTGGAATATATTAGATTACCAAGTTTTATATGATTTCTTGTATGGATCTATAATACTGTTTATCTTGTTATTATTTCACACAGGTGCTTTTAATCCTCTTTGCATGTTGTTGAAGGTATTTTACAGGAAACCCGAGCTGGAGCATTTGATGAGCGAGTGGGCTCTCCCTCTTCTCCAGTAACTTTGAAAGAAGAAGCATCATCCCTCGGATCTCACCAAAGGAGGCGTCTCCGTCCCTTTTCTACTTCTTGCTCCACCCGGTTCTATCACTTCTTGATCCAAAAATATTTAAATTTTACTTTGCTTACCGTTACTTTGCTTAGATCTACATTTCAAAGATACATTTAAAGTAGATTTAATTTCTCAATTCTAGATCTGATTGCGTAATTACTAGTTGTTCTTTAAAACATTAGATCTAGCCCTCTTCCCGCAAGTTTAAAGTAAAATTTCAAAGTACTTGGCTAAGAGTAATTAAAGAGCTTTCATTCAATTTATCTAGCATTTTAGTGCTTGAAATTTGCTTGCCGTTCTTTTCAAGAGGCAAGCAAAGATCCTAAGAAGGCAAGCTTCCTAGCTTGCCTTACTTAGTTGTTTCACTTTTTTTTGTAATCAGTTTGTTACTTAGATTTTTTTTGTAATTTTTGCACGCTGTCCAAAGACACTTCCAAAGTGTTTTTGGGCATCTTTCACTGACATATGCTTGCTGGTTTTTAGCAGGCCCATCAAAAAAGAGAAGGAAACTCTGCCCGAAGTTAGCTTTTTCGAGCATCCGGAGCTCCCAGGAGGCTTTCCCCTTAGCTGGGCCTATTTCTTTTGCATATTGTAAGCCTTTGGATCCCAGATAACAAGGACCAAAGAGCATTCTCTGCTGAAGCATTGTAACCGAATAATAATAAAAAGCAAGTTTGAGTAGGCTCAGTAGAGCCCGGTCCCCATCCCCCTTGGGGGATTTGTGTCGGTGTCATTTTCTGTTTTCTTATATGCTGGTAGCGTAGTTGTCCATTTTTTTTATCATTTTATGCTGTGTTTAAGTTGTGCAAAAGTAACCTGAATACTTACCCACTGCACTATACCGAAGTACCATAAGGGAAAAGATTTGAGCAGTGTAGTAATTAAAAAACAAAAACAATTTTGTTATGCACTGATAAATTAAAATAAACCCCCTCGCTTTCCCGAGTACAGGTTCGTGGATAAGGGCTTGCCCGAGTACTGAATTTGGAAAGATACTGCAGGGTTTTATCTTTTTTCTAAATCAGAAAACTTGTTCTAATTAAAATAAACCAAGACTCCTTCCCCGTATGCTCTACACCGCTGCAGCTTGTCTGATCAGTTGGCTGTATCAGAAAGGGATACGAGTTACTAGATTTAATAGGAAAATCCACATAAGTAATTTTCTTGAGAACTCGGGAGGTTGCAGAGAGTAATCACTACAGAGTCAGGGGGCTACTCTAAGCAGGTCTATCCTCGCCCTGTTGGACACTTGGTATTACTGCTTTAGCACTCAGTTCGAAGGGACTTGACTTGTTGGGCCAAACCCATAATTTACCCATTCCTTAATCAATTCATTTAATAATTTAAAATTTACCAACCGAGACACTGCAATACTTTCACTGAGACTACACTAGCAACCCTCTTTTGCAAGCACACTTTTCACTTTGGCACTGGTCTTTTCTATTCCTTTTTTGCATAAGTTAATCACGCAATGTGTCATTGAATTTTGTGTATCCAATTTGAGCTAAGGTGTTGCTAAGGTTAAGTTTTGTTTGCAGTAATTGGTAATTTCTTAAATTCATTCATTCCATAATAAAACTCCTAGAATTAACTACTTCTCTTGTAGAGTAAAAGCCTTAGATTTTACTTTTCATTAGGGTCCACCCCCCTTGGCTTCGCTAGGAGTTGGCCTAGACGGAGGAGCTGAGTATCAGGTGACAGCACTTGGCTCGAGCTTGCCCCCAAGGTCGCACCCAGTGGCTTGAAGATTTCTGCCACGTTACCCGAGGTGCGAATTAGGCGGCAACATTTTGGCGCCGTTGCCGGGGATAAATCTTTCTATTCCCGGAATACGACTTTTTGAGTTTTCATTCTTGTTTTCGCTTTGTTTGATGAATGTTGTAGTTTAATCAACTTACTCAAGTCATCTGGCGACTCCACTACCTTTAATTTTACCAAGGCGTTCTACAAGAAGAAACTCTGAAGGCTTGCTTCAGTTCATTCCTGAGCCTGAAAAGGTTTACCATAGGAGGAAAAGCAAGCTAGCTTCTCGTAAGATCCTTGACGATCTTTCATCTGAGTCAATCTTAGATATTCACCTTTTATTTGTTGATACTTCTCAATCAAATAATTCACACAGTACCATGGGTACTTTATTTAAACCTCTGGATTATTCTACCGTAATTGGGCAGCCTCATAACATCCCAGATAAAGCCATTGAGAAGGTTCCATCTTTTTATGGAAACGATGCTATAACTGCTAAGTCTCATTTGTTAGCTTTTTCGCAGTGCTACAATAAATGGTGTCACAACGTCAACCATGAAGATGTAAAGATGAGGTTGTTTGCCTTATCTCTTGAAGCTGATGCCTTTGAATGGTTCACCTCCTTGGATGACGATGGTATCAAGACCTTCCAGGAATTTGAGACTGCCTTCAATAAAAGATGGGGGGATAAAAAAGAGAAGAGGCACCTTTTGGCTGCCTTAACAAACACTAAAAAGAAGGAAAACGAAACCATAGAAGAGTTCAATAAAAAGTTCAGAGATATGGTGGGCAGATGCCCGGCTGATATTAAACCATCAGATACTTCAATTCTCATATATTACACAGAAGCATTCGAGGGAGAAATGAGGTACCAACTTAGAGACAAAGAACCTGACAACCTGAAGAAAGCCATGGAAATAGCTGAGAAGATTGACAGAAACATGCAGTCTGCAGGAAAGTCTAACATTCCAGGATTTGTTAGAGGCACCACTTCATCTTCCAAAACTCAGGATGCCAGAGGAAAAACAGTAGAGCCTGAAGGAAAAGATGAAGGCAAGGAATCAATGAAAGAAGTAGCTGACATGATGAAACAAATGATGATAAATTGTACTTCCCAGATGAATGCTATGCAAAATAGGATAAACAACATGGAAAAAGCACAGGTTTCTCAAAATCATAAAAATTTCCAGCCTAGACAAAACCAGGAATGGAAAAAGAAGTATCCTCCTTATGAGCAGAGACCTCCAAATCAACTTGAAACAAACAACATGGTGAATGATGAGGTTCCTCCCTATTGTCGGCCTTGTGATGAACTTCATGAAGAATCTACTTGTCCAAAATTCTGCTACATTATGGAACAAGAACAAATTGAAATGAATAACTTTGTAGGGCATTCTAGAGGTCATGACTATATAAACAATGTAGGGCAAGTTCATCATATTTCAAAAGAAAAATGGAAGCAAGCCAAGGACTACAGTCAGGAAAAGGATAATGCTACTAAGATTTTTGGCGAAAAGCCTTCACCTGAGCAGATTATGGAAAGGTACAAAGGGGTGGTTTATCAGAAGAAGAAAAACATGATCCCAACCAAGTCAAGTCAGCATATGCCAAAGGTAAAAACTCCTCCCCCTCTAGATCTAAACATTGATTTGGGTAATTGGTTGTCAAGTGCTAAGATCTCTGTCCCTGTAATTGAGATCCTCAAAATTCCAAGTCAAAGAGATATATTTATGAAAACCTTAGCAGAACCTAAGGAAAATATAGTTGAAAAATCTGAGGAAACAACTCTTGAGAAGCCTAAAGAGAAACTGGTCAACTCAAAAGAAAATGAGAAGGATAAACCTAAAGAAATTCTTTCCAAGAAGCTGAGTAACTTCAATGAAGATGTTCCCATTATCTTACATAGTAGGGATCCTAATAAAGAAGATCATCCTGCCTTCTACATTTCTTTGATCGCAAAAAACAAATTGTTGCACAATTGCATGCTTGATTCAGGTGCATCATCAAACATCATGACTAGAAAAGTCATGGAACAAATGGGCTTAACTATCTCAAGGCCTTACCAGAATGTATGCGCCATGGATTCAAGAGAAATCGATGTCGTGGGTATAATTCTAAATTTTCCAGTCAAACTAGCAGCATACCCTGACATAGGTGTAACCATGGACATAGTAGTCATAGATGTTCCTGACAGATGGGGAATGTTGTTGTCGAGAAAATGGGCTGCATCTTTGGGAGGATCTATTCAAATGGACTGGACTTATGCCATGATTCCTGCTTCTGAAGATGCACATGTCAAGTTATATAGAGAAAAGGAAAGAAAGTACCATGTGGAAGATCCTGATGAGCCAGATAATGAGTATATTTGTGAGACAGATAACCTGGGAAACCATGCTATCTATGCCAATTATCTTATACCCATCATAGAAAAGGCTAATGATGAGGAGTATGATGAGCTATGGAGAATGAGTTTTGATGGAGCCTTTTCCAAAACTGGAAAAGGAGCCGGTATAGTCTTAACTTCACCTTCAAACAAGAAATTCAATTTTGCTTACAGACTTGAATTTGATGCTTCCAATAATGTGGCGGAGTATGAAGCACTAGTCTTAGGACTTGAGATTGCTAAAGATATGGGTATCAGAATGTTAAGTATCAAAGGTGATTCAGATCTAATTATTTCCCAAGTTAAGAAAACTTTTGCATGTAAAAGTGAAAGGCTTAAAAAGTATCGAAATACAGTTTGGGCCATCATGGGGTATTTCAGTGCATTAGACCTTATAGCGGTTCCCCGCGCAGAAAATAGTGAGGCAGATAGACTTGCAGTTGCAGCTTCGACATTAGAGTTCACAGAGGATTTGGTAAAAGGAGATGGAAAATTCGAGATAAATTTCAGGCCTTCAATCCCCGATAACCTTGATCATTTGCAAGTCTTTCAAGATGACGATCAGATCATAAGGTTTATTAACAATATGCATGAATTTGCCGACTGTCAAATCAACTATCAGGATGAGCAAAGTTCTCATGTTGAACAAGAGGATCAGCTAAGAAACCCTATTCCCATGAATGTTATTGAATGGGAGCACACTTTTGATAGACAGGACAGATATAAAAAGAAAGAAGCAAAAAAGTTGGATGATTACATAGAAATAAACATTGGTACTGATGAAGAACCAAGAAATATAAAAATTGGAAAAGGTACTTCTGATAAAGAAAGAAAAGATTTGATAGAGTTAGTAAAGGAGTACAGAGATGTGTTTGCTTTTACATATGATGAGTTAAAAGCTTATCGGGATGACGTATTCCAACATACTATCCCCCTAAGGTCAGAAGCTAAACCTTTTCGGCAAAAACTTAGAAGAATAAATCCCAAGTTGGCCTCCATGGTCCAGAAAGAACTACAGAAAATGTTGGCAGCTGGCATCATTGCACCTACCAGACATTCATCGTGGTGCTCAAACTTGGTTGTGGTAAGAAAAAAGAATGGGCAGTTGAGGATATGCATCGATTTTCGAAACTTGAATATTTCGTGCATAAAAGACAATTACCCTCTACCGGATATGGAAACATTACTGCAAAGAGTAACTGGATCTGGGATGATGTCCATGCTAGATGGTTTCTCAGGATATAACCAGGTGCTAGTAAAACAGGAGGATCGACACAAAACCACCTTCACCTCACCTTGGGGAACATTTGAGTATTTAAGGATGCCTTTTGGTCTTTTGAATGCAGGTGCAACATTCCAAAGAGCCATGGATTATGCTTTCAATGAGTTAATTGGGAAAATAATAGAAATCTACCAGGATGACCTTACTGTTTTTTCTAAAGAAAGATCTGACCATGTATCTCATCTCAGAAAAGTGTTTGAGAGATGTAGAAAGTTTGGCATATCATTGAACCCAGCTAAGTCAACACTTGGAGTTGATAAGGGTAAGTTGCTTGGACACATCATTTCCAAAGATGGGGTCAAAATTGACCCAGAGAGAGTAGAAGCTATAAAGAAAGTTTCCCTACCCCATAACAAGAAAGCCCTACAGTCCTTCAATGGTCAGATCAACTTTATAAGGAGATTCATACCAAACTTAGCAGAATTGATGAAACCTATGCAGAAGCTACTAAAGAAAGATGCTAAGTTTGAATGGGATAAAGAAGGTAAAGAAGCTTTTGCATCCATAAAAGACTGCATCTCTAGGTCTCCTGTTTTGATAAGTCCTGATTACTCCAAAGACTTCCAGATTTTCTCATTTGCATCAGAAGACACAATTGTCGGAGTTTTGT
>Ga0233352_1000041_pt1 | contig 7361 bp, 4 predicted proteins | sample GEONDECOMP313_FD_180710 | JGI IMG/M metagenome (GOLD analysis project Ga0233352, IMG submission 180710) | Leaf litter microbial communities from Shasta-Trinity National Forest, California, United States - GEON-DECOMP-313 | ecosystem: Environmental > Terrestrial > Plant litter > Unclassified... | reverse complement strand
ATCGTATTAAATGAAGAATACTATGAAGGGTTAGAACTTTGTTTAGAACAATATTTCTTACTTCATAATAAGTATGATTTGAATACGTTAAGAGTCGTAAATAATATATCAGGATCAAGATCAAAAGCTTTATTTTTATATACTAAAGATTTATCTCAATTAATCTTCTCTTCTGAAAAACCAGAGGATTTTATCTTTAAATTAGGTATTCATCATAGTATTATTCAACGTAGCCTTAAACATGAATATGTTTATTTGGGTAAGTACATATTTACGGATTATTTAATAAAGGGTATTAAATTAAGTAATTTGACAGAAGTTGAAGTATCAATAATGTTAGAGGAAGATAGATTAGCCGCTCTGCCTAAAGAAGGAAGACAAATTAAACTAATAGCTGAAGGTAATGATAGCGATGTCCAAACTTTTTCTAGTATTAAAGATTGTCTAGAATTCTTAAAAAGCAAAGATCGTTCAGCTAATAAATCAACTTTTTACAAATACTTAGGTAGTGGTAAATCTTATAAGGGGTTTAATATTGAATGAGCTAATGACAATACTTTTCATATTAAAGATAAAAGTGTTTCTGTTTTTATTACTGACATCAATAAAGGTAAAGTAGATAAATATTTATCTTTTAGGCAGGCAGCTTTGGCCTTAGGTACTACAGGTCAAACTGTGAAGGCTTATTTGTCAAGTGGTAAATTATACAAGGATAATTATTTAATATCTTCTAGTATTAGTGACTTGGAAACTGGAAAAGATTAATAGTTTTAGTAGATACTTCTAATCCGGAGGATAGGAAAGAGTAATGCTTTAGCAAGAATATGGAAATGAAATATTAGTCTAGGAAACTGATATTTTGTGCAATTAAAAAAGAAGCAAACTCCGGAAACACCCTAAAGCTCTTAGTACTAAACTTTAAGCGAAAGTTTAAAGTGGGCGGACTAATTACCCGTGTAAAGTAATAATCTAGGAGATCTCTTGAAAAAGAAATGGGTTATCGCGGATCTAAATCAGCACCAAGTGCTGTAAAAGAGCAACGAGCAGATGCTTCTTCAACATATAAGTCATAATAGTATTTTGATTATATGTTGTAAGGTGTGCTCTAGTCACCGGGAAACCGGCGCTTAGTCGAAGTTAAGTAAACTAAGCTTAAAGAATAACCACAATTAACCTAAACCTAAGGTTTAAATAAGAATTGGTAATGAACTATGGTTAAAGATTGTGGTCGGAATGATGTAACGATACAACAGCTGTCTCTATGATTGACTCAGTGAAATTGGCATAACTGTGCAGATACAGTTTACCTCTAGATAGACGAGAAGACCCTATGCAGCTTTACTGTTACTAATTATTAGGTATGGTTGGGGACAATTTTTAGTAAATAAGGTAATTGATAAGATAGAAATGTAATACCTTTATTTGGGGATCGTATTGTATGGATTAATTAATCCTCTTCTTTTTTGTAACAAAAAAAGAAAGTAACCTTAGAAAGGAAAAATTGCTAGGAGACAGTTTATGCATTAAGCTGTGTTGGTTAGAATCCAACTCTAAAGTTTTCTTTTTTTAACTAATAACTAACTAAATAACTAATTCTTTATAGACATAAACAAATTTTTTTTAGCTAACATTTAAATAATTTTTAACCCTTACCTAAAATAATTGTCTATAAGACAGAATAGAGTACATAAGTTTAATTAACTCTAAGAATAAACAATAAATATAAAATAAAAAAACATGAAAAAAGAACTAAATAAAATTCAATTTATACAGTGGTTTGTAGGGTTTGCAGAAGCGGAAGGTTGCTTTAAAATAAAACCTAGATACCGTAACGGAAAAATTATTAGTTTTGGTTTTGAGTTTGAAATTCACCTGCACGCAGACGATTTTAAACTTTTGGAGTATATTAAAGAACGATTGAATTTAGGTAATGTTTACCTTAATACGGATAGAAACGCTTGTAACTTGACAGTTGCTAGTGAAAAGGAGCTTTGTGAAATTATAAGAATATTCGACAGTTTTCCGTTAAATGGGGTTAAATATTTAGATTTTCAAGATTTCAAAGAAGCTTTCTTCTTTATTTTAGCCGTAAAGATACAATTAGCCAAGATTTGATTAATAAACTACTTAAAATTAAAGAAGGTTTGAATAAAGGCCGTGTAGATTTTATTATGCCTCAACACCATAAAATAAATATAACAGGGTATTGACTTGCAGGTTTAATTGACGGAGAAGGATCTTTTAGTATGACTAGAGGTCTACAGTTGAGACTTTGTTTCCAACTATTATTCACTGCTGCTCAGAAACCTCTTTTAGATGCAATAAAAACCTTCTTAATTAATAATTTAGAGTTTGATAGATTTTCACTTTGAAAATTAGAGAATTCGTCTGTTATAGGTATTTTTGAAATTAAAGCAAAAGGAAATTCAAAGCCTACTGTTTGCTTAGAAATCCGTAATGTGCGTCTATTGCATAATTACTTTTTACCTTTTTTATTCAATTTTCCTTTATTATCTAAGAAAAATTTAGATTTAGCAGATTTTCTCGTTCTTTGTCAAACTGTATATAAAGGATTGCATAAAAATATTTTTATTAGAGAGTTGCTTATAAAGCTTTCACTAAGAATGAATGATTTCCGTTTATCATCTTATAGAAAAGACTCGGAATCTGCAACCCGTACGGATTTAACTACCGATGAATTTGCTAAATTATTAGCTGCTTCCTTGCAAAGCACGGAGGAGACATCTTTGATTTTGGTCAAGGACGTGATATATCTTATTAGGGTAATTGAATTAGAGGGATCAAGTTTAGTAGCCGACACAGAAACAGAATTTTTAGTAGATAGTTTAAAAGAAGCATCGAAAATAGTAGGCGTTCACTATAGTAAATTCAGGAAATCCTTAGATTATATAGAGTCTAATGAAGTAAAACTTAATAATTATACTATAAAAAGAGTTCCAGTTTTTAACGGTTAAGTTTGCTTTTATAATGTGGATGGATAGCACTCTCTTTTGTATTACCTTTTGTATTACCTTATGCTTGCTTAGCATAAAATTTGTTAAAATTTATTTCTTACCTTTCGCCCAGGACTAGCGCCTGTGCTAGGCCTACGTAGTCAGGGTTAAGTAAAAGTTGTTTAGAAGATAGTTATAATGTTAAATTAAGAAGGAGAACTCAGACAAAGTTACAACTGAATAGTTCTTTCGCTTTAGTCAAATTAGGTGAAAACGGTTAAAGAATAATGCCATATTCAAGACCGTCGGTATTTGTAAATATCGCTACAGACTGGATCGCCTACGTAGAGCTGAAATGCTCGCGAATGTACAGTCGGACACTATAATAAGAATTATAACTTCTTATAGGGAGAATGGTATGATTAATTAGTAAGGATAATACCCTTTAAATTAATTACCTTTTTTTAGTAATGAAAGGGATAATGTACTCTCAGTTAATTAGTGTTGTTATGCGGGGCACAGACCCCACAAAGAGTAAATGGGAGTGTCCAACTATGTTTTACGCCTATTGTTTTTTTTTTTAACGACAAAGTCGGGATGTATCACTAAATAAAATTTTGGCGCAAGCTCGTCAAAATTTTTTTTGTTTGTAATAGTAGATAGCAATACGCTATATTCTATCTTATTTATGTATAGATGTACAAGCCTAAACACATTATGTGTTTAATTATTATTGCTTTTTTGTATCTAAATACTTTTTCGGTGTGGATTTACAAAACTTTAATGAGGAGCAAATTTTTTTATTAGGTAGGATTTTGATTAAAGTGGAATTAGTCGTAGTTAAAATATTATGATGGCTCCTACGGCAGGAGGAGAAGTCAGTGCTTCATATCCTCCGGATTAAGGAAAGCTCTTCTAATATTTTATTAGCTATTATATATTAGTATATAATGGTTATGTAGAATACTTATCAAGTTTAATGGCTTAATCCTGCCTTACTGTTTGACCACCAACAAGTCTTACAGTCGCGTAAGCGGGGCATAGGATCACAAGACACAAAAAGGAAAGGTCTTGGATTATTGGAAAAGCTACGCTAGGGATGTTTGTCCTTCAATGTTTAAAACCATTGTTATTTAATTGGGTTAATTTCAAAAATTACTTATACCTAGTTGTAAGTAGATTTGAAGCGAAATTTATGGCTCCTCAAATTTGAGGGAAGCTCATAAAATCGTTCAACGACTATAGACACCCAACATTTTTTGAATTATGTCAAAAAAAATTTAGTAGTTTTTATAAAGTATTTGTATAATAATGTAAACTCTTTTATTTTTAGCAAAAAAATAAATAGTGATTATAAGTTAGTACCTTTTAAGGTATCTGTTAATGATATAGGTAGAACGAAATATCTACCTCCTGTATCTAAAGAATGAAAAAATAGTGTTTATAACTATAACTCTAATATTTTAGTTAACTACCCTGTTAATGATTTAAAAATAAATTCATTAATTAAAAGTTATTTTAATTTATATTTTAACCCTAAATTTTTAAATAATAAATATATATCTCGTAAAAAAAAAAGTAAATCTTACAATAAAATATACGTAAGTAAAGCTGAAATAAAACATACAAACTCTAAAGCAATAGTAACAATTTATGTATATAATAGGGAGGGATTTATTTTATCAAAAATAATAAGAAAACTCAAAAAAAATATATTTACTAAACTTATGATTTTATCTCTAAATAAAAATAAGTTAATGAAGTTTTTATCTTTACCTTGAATAATTAAAAGTAAAAATTGAAAAGATTCTAGTGTTTTATGAAGATTAGCTAATTATGGCGGCTTCTTATCCATATCCTTATCCTCCGGATTAGGATTAGGATTAGCCGTAAAGGATAATTATAATAAAGTGGATAGTACTTTAGATATTAGAATGAGACGTTTAGCTAAGATATTATACGAAATTTTGGTTATAATTAGAGGATATAAATTAAGATTAAGCTTAAATAAATATAAATTTGAAGAAATCTTTTTAAAAAGATTAAGTAAATTAATAAGTAAATATTATGGTAAAAAGGTAGAATTTAATATTGTAAATCAGAAGTCTATAACTTTTAATGGAGATATCTTTACTGAAATTTTAACAAATAAAATAAAAAACAAAACCAAAAAAAATCCTAGTATACCTTTAAATTCTATATTAAAGAAAGTAAGGTTACCTTACTTAAATAGCGTTATAGAAAGAGGTAGATTAGAAAAGACTGTAGATTTAAAGCTAATAGATAATAAGTATAAAAATCTTAATGTAAGTTCTATACTTCATAATAATAATTCGTTTAATTATAGTTTAAACAAATTAATATATAACATATATTATGAAAATACAGGGGCGTGCCTCAAAAAAGAAAGTAAATTAACTGTGTTACCTAATCAAGATCATATACGAGATATTGTACTTGATAATATAAAATATAAAATTATAGGAGGTGTAAAATTAAGGGTTAAAGGTAGGTTAACTAGACGTTATAGAGCAGATAGAGCTATATTTAAATTGAGAATAAAAGGAGGATTGAAAAATATAGATTCTGCCTTTAAAGGATTATCTTCTGTGGTATACAGAGGATATCTAGATTCTAATGTAGAAAAAAGTTTATTAAGTTCTCAACGTAGAATTGGAGCTTTTGCAGTTAAAGGTTGATTTAGCGGTAAATAATATTAAATTTAATCATAACGTTCTATTAACATAAGGAAAAAAAAATGAAGAAATAGTCTGAACCATTTTGTGAAAAATGGAAATAATAATTTTATGATAACAAGTTGAACAGGCTAATTTGCGCAAGAGTGTACAAAATGAGTGCGCGGTTTGGCACCTCTTAAATACGACATTGGGGTGAGTTTATAGTAATATAAATTAAGAAGTAGGCTATATGCTGGAACACCCATCTTAGTGAATGGAAAATCAGCAGGGAGTTAAGAAAAGGATTTTTCTTAACCCTTCAACGGCCAGACGCCTACAACCCTAGGTAATTTTATATTACTGGGTTAAGATATGGTCTAAACCTTAAGGTAACTTAAGGATTAATAAATTCAAAGTAGAAGGTTCGCCTTCCATAGCATAAGAGTATAAACACTAAGGAGAGTTTTTATCATCCCACAGGACAAAAAATTTATAGTGATATGGATACTTATCCTCACGGATAGATGTATTCATATCTAATTTGTACAAATCCACTAAGCCCTGGGATTTAAAATAAACGTATGGGAAGTACCCGGAGGGGAGAAGAAAGGGGAAAGAAAGTTCTTAATAAACCAGTAAATGCCATAGTTTGTAGGTACATCATGGTTCTATGGTAAACGATTGAAATTACTAGTACTTAATAAATCGCGTTGTAATAATTTAAATTAATATATGAAAATAATCTTGAAATTCCAGGGGATATATTCCCTTAAAAGTTATAAGTTGCCAATTTTTTGCGATAGTTTAGGATTTAATTACTCTCCAAAGTGTTTCTATTCTAGGGACGTAGCCGCTTCGTACAAAGATGGATTATTAAATAAAATTAAATATGAGAAGATTTACTTTGACGCGGATAAAGATAAATTAACTGTTATTAAGGATAATAAAGGACAGTCTGGAATATATTTATGAGAAAATAAGGAGGATGGAAAATTTTATATAGGAAGTTCTATTGACCTTAGCCGGAGATTAACTTCTTATTATAATTTAAACCACCTTGCCAAGTATCCTACTAGATATATTAATAATGCTCTATTAAAAGCGGGTTATTCAGCTTTTAGACTTTATATAATAGAATATTGTGACAATGAAATTTTAATACAAAGAGAGCAATATTATTTTGATCTATTACAACCTGTATATAACATATGTACCACTGCGGGTTCTACTTTAGGAAGACTACATAGCGAAGAAGCTAAAGAAAGAATAAGTGAATCAAAGTTAAATACAAATACAGGGGAAAATAACCATTTTTATGGTCAAATTCATTCTGAAGAAGCCAAATTAAAAATGGTAGATTCTAAGATAGCGTCAATTTTATCTAGCGAGACCAAGGCCAAAATAAGTAAAGCCATGACTGGGCGAAAATTTACTGAAGAACATAAAGCTAATCTTTCACTTGCCAAGAAAAATAGTAAGGGAATTACTGTATTAAATCTAGCAACTAAAGAGGAGGTTAATTATACTTCAATTAGCCAAGCTGAAAATTTACTTGGCTTTCCGAAAGGTTCAATAAGAGATAATTTAAAATCCAAGTCAGGTAATCCTTACCGTGGTATTTATAAATTCGAGTTGCACGAGGTAAAAGAGAAGGTTTAACCTCTCGCACTTCGAAGACGTGAGGCGTCCCTTCATTTGTGCTGGAATAAAAAAAAAAAAAAAGTTTGAT
>Ga0233352_1000040_pt1 | contig 7411 bp, 4 predicted proteins | sample GEONDECOMP313_FD_180710 | JGI IMG/M metagenome (GOLD analysis project Ga0233352, IMG submission 180710) | Leaf litter microbial communities from Shasta-Trinity National Forest, California, United States - GEON-DECOMP-313 | ecosystem: Environmental > Terrestrial > Plant litter > Unclassified... | reverse complement strand
AAGCTGGTCAAAGTGTTAATGGAAGGAAGTGGACTGTTCGTCCATGGACAGACTTACCAGAGCATGCCGGTACAGGCTGCTGCTGCTTTAAAGGTTTTGCAAATCATACGGGAAGATAGATTGTTAGTGAATGTTACTAAACAGGGTGCATACATGGAAAAACGTCTGAAGGCTGTGCTGGGGGATCATCCAAATGTTGGAGATATCAGGGGACTCGGTCTTTTCTGGGGTATAGAATTTGTGAAGGACAAAACGACGAAGGAGCCATTTGACCCTAAACTTGGCATTGCTCAGAAAATTCTGGATTTGGCCATCTCACCAGCATTCAATATGACACTTTACCCTGGTACTGGTACCGCGGATGGTGTCTGTGGAGACCACATCATCCTTGCACCTTCATACATCGTCATGGAGGAGGACGTGGACCATATCGTCAAGGTGGTCTCGGCTGTGGTTCATGATGTTTTCAAATAGCTGATACTTCGTAAGAGGATGGCTTTGCCAACAAAAAAAAATACATTTTTTTTTTATGGGCCTCAAAAGTATAAAGGTGCTTATATAAAATATTAATTATGTATATAAGGATAATGGTGCTTATATTGAAAAGATTAAAGATGCAGATCTGGACTCTCATGGTAAGATAGGAGAAAAATATTAATAGGGATACCAATACTAATTATAATATTGAATAAGATATTTAGACGTAATATCTCAAAAATTTTAACTATTTTGAGTTTGTTTATAGATATCTTAAAATATAGTAAAACATATTGTGCTTGTTGAATAGGTTAAAGTAAGATCAGGTATTACTATTTTACATAGAAAGACCCTCTTTTTTAAGTTAGGTAAAAATACTTTGAGCGTATAATAGTTCGTGTTTTAATAAAAAAATTATATAAAGCATGGTTCCGCTCAGTATTTTGAGGTTGTGGTGTTATTTTTATAACCTTTCTATTATTTACTTATAGTAAGTCACTATTAGGGTGTTTATTTATAAGATATGTATAGTTAGATTTATAAGGGAAACTTAAAAATTTATTCGCGGCTCCTATTTTATTTTTTTATGATAAAACCATCGAAAGGCAAAGCCTAGTAGTTATGGTTATGGGGTAATATTTTTGTAAATAATTTTATAAATAAAATATAAAATGAATTTATCCTTAATACTTTTTTTAATCGGAATTTTAGGTTTTGTCTTAAATAGAAAAAATATAATATTAATGCTTATCTCAATTGAAATAATGCTTTTAGCTATTACATTCTTAATATTGATAAGTTCACTTAGCTTTGATGATATATTAGGCCAAACTTATGCTATATATGTTATAGCAATAGCTGGTGCAGAATCAGCGATAGGTTTAGGTATTCTAGTTGCTTTTTATAGATTAAGAGGAAGTATCGCAATAGAATATAAATAATGTATTTAGCTATTATTACTTTACCCTTATTAGGATCAATAGTTGCCGGGTTTTTTGGTAGAAAAGTCGGGGTTAGCGGAGCACAATTAATAACATGTTCAAGTGTAATTGCAACAACGTTACTAGCAATTGTAGCCTTTTTTGAAGTGGGTTTAAATAACATACCTGTATCAATAAATCTTTTTAGATGAATAGATAGTGAATCACTTAATGTTTTATGAGGTTTCCATTTTGATAGTTTAACAGTATCTATGTTAATACCTGTTTTAATCGTTTCTTCTTTAGTGCATATTTATTCTATAGGGTATATGAGCCATGATCCTCACAATCAAAGATTTTTCAGTTATTTAAGTTTATTCACCTTCATGATGATTATACTTGTAACTGCAAACAATTTCTTACTTATGTTTGTTGGATGAGAAGGTGTTGGAGTTTGTTCTTATCTTTTAGTAAGTTTCTGATTTACTAGAATAGCAGCAAATCAAAGTTCTTTAGCTGCCTTATTAACTAATAGAGTGGGTGATTGTTTTTTAACTGTAGGTATGTTTGCTATATTATGAAGTTTTGGTAATATAGATTATGCTACAGTATTTTCATTAGCTCCTTTTGTTAGTGAAAACATTGTTACAATTATAGGTATTTGTTTATTAATTGGTGCTATGGCTAAAAGTTCTCAAGTAGGATTACACGTTTGATTACCGATGGCGATGGAAGGTCCTACACCTGTTTCTGCATTAATTCACGCTGCAACTATGGTTACAGCGGGTGTGTATTTATTAATGCGTTCAAGTCCCTTAATAGAATACAGTTCAACTGTATTAATATTATGTTTATGATTAGGAGCTATAACAACAGTATTCAGTTCTCTTATTGGTTTATTCCAACAAGATATTAAAAAAGTTATTGCCTATTCTACTATGAGTCAATTAGGTATGATGGTTATAGCCGTAGGTCTATCATCATATAATGTTGCTTTATTCCATTTAGTAAATCACGCTTTCTATAAAGCATTACTATTCTTAGGTGCAGGTGCTGTAATTCACGCAGTAGCAGATAACCAAGATTTTAGAAAATACGGTGGATTAAAACCATTCTTGCCTTTAACTTACTCTGTTATGTTAATAGCAAGTCTTAGTCTAGTAGCTTTCCCTTTTATGACAGGATTCTATAGTAAAGATTTTATATTAGAATCTGCATACGGGCAATTCTATTTTAGTAGTACAGTTGTTTACTTTATAGCTACTATTGGTGCTATGTTTACTACTTTATATTCAGTTAAAGTTTTATATTTAACTTTCTTAGCTAACCCTAATGGACCTATAGTTAATTATAAACATGCTCATGAAGGAGATATTTTCATGAGTTTACCTTTAATGGTATTAGCAGTTTTCTCTATATTCTTTGGTTATATTACTAAAGATTTATTTATTGGATTAGGTTCAGGATTCTTTGCAGATAATAGTATATTTATTCATCCAACACATGAAATTATGCTAGACACAGAGTTTGCAGTACCTACTTTATTTAAATTATTACCTTTATTTTTTACAGTTTCACTTAGTGTAATAGCTATAGTTCTATCTGAATTTTTACCTAAAATACTTATTAATTTCAAATTCTCTAGATTAGGTTATAATATATTTGGATTTTTTAACCAACGTTTCTTAATAGAAATGTTATATAACAAATATATTACAAACAATGTGCTTAAATTTGGAGGTCAAACTACTAAAGTTTTAGATAAAGGAAGTGTAGAGTTGTTGGGTCCATACGGGTTAGAAAAAGGGTTGATAAAATTAAGTAGTAGTATTTCCAGCTTAGATACTGGAGTTATAACTTCTTATGCTCTTTATATACTAGTTGGACTTATTTTCTACATATTAATTCCTTATATAGATTTAGCGGATAATAGTCTGGTAATTCTTATCTTATTAGCTTTATTTTCTTTATTAGGTGGGTCAAGCACTCCCTCATATAAAATAAATGGTTAAGTAAACCATGCTCAAGCAATATAAAAAAAGATTTATTTTTTTATGGGCTCATTTCTAATAGTAGAAATGAGCCTGAAACAAAACCAGTAATCTCTACATGTTTATGGATGAATAATAAATAACAGGGTTCTCTATGACCGATACGAATTGTGACCGACTCCACGGACTCTTTGGTTACTTGAAATGTAAAAAAAAAAAGTAAGGCGTAGCGAGCACGATACGCATGCTTTATACAATTAATAACTTATCATAATACAAAAATCAAATAAATCGACTTATATGTCTAATAACAATACTATGTCTTATATTTCTACTTATCCTTCTTATTCGCTGCATTTTATTACTACTTTAAAGGTTAGGCTAGATGGTATAACTAGGGTTAGAAATTATATACTTCCTTCAAGTGGGTTAGGTAATAATATACAAGAATACACAGATCTAAATATAGATAATGCAGTAGATATCTTATTAGCACCTTTAGGTATAAACAATCTATCGGAGAGTGAATTTAATCCATGATTTTCTGGATTTACGGATGCGGAGGGTTGTTTTTCATTTTCCTACCGTTCAGCTATCACTACTGCCTGTAGTTTTGAACTTTCTATAGCACTGCATAGAGATGAAGCTATATTGCTTACAGCCCTACAAAAACGTTTAAATTTGGGTAATGTTATGGTTAGAGGTGACAAAGCTACACTTATTATTGGGTCAAAAGCCGAACTACTAATCCTTTTCGGTATTTTGGAGAATAATCCGCTTAATACTAGTAAATACTTGAATTACTTATCTTTTAAACAAGCATATGAAATTTACCACAAATGTGTATCGGATTCTAAACTGGAGGGAATAGATAGTGCGAGCTTACTGTTTAAAACTAAAAAAGAATTATTAGGTATTAGAAGTAGGATAAATAAAAGAAGAGTAAATTTTATAATGCCCAAAAGTCACAACATCAAAATAACTCCTTACTGAATACTTGGCTTTGTAGAAGGGGATGGTTCTTTTAATGTACGTACACGTGGATCTACGCTAATATTTGGTCTTGCGCAAACCGTTTCTGAATTAACTCTTATGGAAGCCATTCAACAATACTTGTTGTCATTACCAGGTAAACATGTAGTTCGTTCAAAATCTAATTTAGTAGCACTTTATATTATTCAACCTTCGGCCAATTCAAGTATAAACCAGAGAGCTTTTGTAAAGTTAGATATCACAGATACTAAATATATAAAAAATGTAGTTGTCCCTTTTTTTGATAGTTTAACTTTCCTAAGTAAAAAAATATTAGATTATCGAGACTGAGTTTCGGTGTTACGTCTTAGAATAAATGGTCAACATTTTACTGAAGAAGGACAATTACTAATACCTCTAATTGCTCAAAGTATGAATAATGGTCGTTTGTCCACTAATATAGCTAAACCTACGTTTTCTAATTCCCCATGTTTTCCCCCAGCTACGTTAGGGGAAAACATGGGGAATAAGGAAGATAGTAAAGCTTTTAATCTTAGATTAGAGAGTTTATTAAATTCTCCTTCTAATTATGCAGTCCAAGCAGATGGTCGTACCTTGATAGTATCTATGAGTACTTATCTACCTAATTCTGGTGGTGTGGAATTGTACGATGAAGTTGTTGGAGTATTATTTAATTCATTTACTACTCAAGCAGATTGTGCGAGTTTCTTAGAACTTAGTACACCTACTGTTTCTCGTTGATTGATTGAAGGAAGAATTTTTGAATTTAAAGGTAAAGTATTAAGAATACAACGTAAAGCTTATACAGATGAGTTAAGTTAGCTTTCCAATTATGCCCTTTAATTGGAGAGAAATCTATTCTTTTTAGGAGCCCAAATACCATCTCCTTTAAGTAGGAGGATTAGTAAATAATAAAAATAAGATAAAAGTAAAAGGGGTATATTGTTAAACTGCAGCCTAGCTGGGAAAAATAGCCGTAATAATGGTAAATCGTTGTTAGAGTATTATACCTTATATAAATAGTAATAGTTGGATAAGAGGGTCTATCGGTAAGAAATCTTTACTTCGGATGAGTTAATAGGATTTCTTGGACTTATAGACCTTGTATTGTTATTCTTTGTAATATGTCTTTGCGCACCAGGGAAATGTCGTCGACTTGGATAATGAAAGATTTAGCCCGTGGATCTCTAGTTCGTGAGAATCGATAAAGGATGACTAACTATAATGTTAACCCTTGAGTTGCTGGTAAAGCTGGCCCACCGTATAAGACAACATCCGTATTATAGAAAATAACAGTACCGTTCGGATATTTTTATAGCTATCGGCACGTCCGGCGATAGTCTTAGAGTTAAAGTATCCCCACCTTCTTCGGGTAGGTTAGAGCTGACCAATATATCCATCAGCAAGAAGTCGTTATAGCAGAAACAGCTATACGTAGAGTTTATAAATGTTCCTATGATATAGGTTGTTTCCGGTTACATATACCATGAAAGTTCCTGCTCCCCTAGGAGGTAAATAAGGACGTAGCGAGCACGATACGCATGCTTTATACAAATTTAAAGATTATGATAAAGAAAAAAAATATTTCAAAATCCTTTGGTATAATAGTAAAGCATTTTGTATTAACTAAACTTATATCAAGTTTTATTACTTTAGTTTTAGTATTATTAATTAAATATTATTTCTATGGTGGTTTTACAAATACCTGAGATTTAAGTCAAGGGTTTATATTAGGGTTTAGCGGGTTGGTATTAAAATTAGGTATTTTAGGTTTAGTGGAAGGATTGTTTGAGTATTATCATATAGACTTAAACATAAATCTATATGATTTACTACATAAACCTTTATTGGCTAGTCAATGTACAGATTCAGGTATATCTTCCCCCTCTTCTACACCTCGTCCTTCCTCCTCTTCTTCTGCTCCGGCTACTTTCTCATCTTCTTCTCCAGGTCCATCCTCTCCTATTCGCCCTTCGTCGTCTTCTTCTGCTCCGGCTTCTATGGCAGGTTGATCTATACCTAGTGCTAAAGATAACAATCTTAATTATTCTGTAGATGCAGAAGGTCAAACTCTTATCAGTTGTTGAAGAATAAATTTAGATAAAACTGAAGAAATGTTAGCTACATCTAGTGAAGAATTTCTTAACAAATCTGGAAAAAGTGTTACTACTAGAGAAAGTTTAAAAGAATATGTAACATTATATAAAGGTCTTATTTATATGGAGGAATGTAAGGCTCGAGGGATTAACCCAAGACACACTGAGAGTACATTAGTCGAACGTAAAGATGCCATACAAGCTTGACATGAGCTTAGTAGATTTCGTTACAGAATGAGTATGTCGGAGTATAACACTTGTGTAGCGGTTATAGAGCAACACAATGCGAATGTTAATCGTTTATCTCCGGACTTTTATAATGAAATTCTTACTATACCAAAATAACCTTTTCCAATTTGATTAAAGGGTTTATAAGTCTGAAAAGTCCAATTCTCAAGAGAGGGACAAGGCCCATCACGTTGATATAACCCTGGAGGCAATACTGGCCGATGATGGTAGGCAGTTCCAGAAAAGGTTAAGTGGGTCTCCTGCAACCATTATGCTATAGGCTGATCCGGTGATGATCCAAGAACCGATGAAGACAATCTAAAAGCCCCGGCGCCGTCATCTAGTAGCCTACAAGTATAGAATTTATGTAGAAAGTAGGAGTACAGGAAAACGAAGAGAGTTTATTATTTTACCTATAAGACGTTGAATATTGAAAAATACGGACGAGAAAGAACCTCACCAACATGCGAAAGGATTCGACTTAGCCTTAAAGAAACGGAGAGCAGCTCCCCTCCGTCCCACACATTGGGCGACCTCCTTGGATCAAAGGGATAAGATAGATCCCCAGTTTAATAACCAGTGAGAAGGGTAATTATCACAATAGCTTTATATTAACAATAATATTAGCAACCTTGCTAATTTAATAAGTTGGTTAGATTCGTTAATATTTTACGAAAATGGGCTGACTTTTTTTTTTCTTTATTTA
>Ga0233352_1000039_pt1 | contig 7415 bp, 3 predicted proteins | sample GEONDECOMP313_FD_180710 | JGI IMG/M metagenome (GOLD analysis project Ga0233352, IMG submission 180710) | Leaf litter microbial communities from Shasta-Trinity National Forest, California, United States - GEON-DECOMP-313 | ecosystem: Environmental > Terrestrial > Plant litter > Unclassified... | reverse complement strand
CACTTCAGTCGAGATGCACTATGACTCATTTGGTACCTCCGAAGTGCTCGTTTCACACATGCACCTGCGCCATCGTGTTCACCCTTTCCATGCCCTGTTTCAAAAAAGCTCCAAGTGTGTCGAATTCTAGTCTCTTTGTGAAGGCGACTCAACCAATAAAATGAGCGTGCCGATTTGAACTGCCCCGCACACCCATCTGACCAAATCCAATGTTCTGTAAATGACACCCCATTGTTTTTGAACGAATCATAAATCAACCCAAAGCAGTGTTGAACAAACAACGTGTCGTGCTCACGATCATCACATAGCTATCAGATACTACCCCCAAGCCATGCCATGAGCCCACCAATATTGAGGAACCAAGATACATGATTGCATCTCTCTCAAATCGACCCATTTCTCGTGCTCAACTAATATGCTCATTACAAATCACTCAAGGCATCTTATCTAGCCATCAAATAGCCATGGCACTCTCTTCCACTACCCTAGAAAACACAGTGCATATCTCTCGTTATCTACTCAATAGTCTCTCTAGGATATTATTCCTTCCAATGTTTTTTTGTGTGGAAGAAAAATATAAATCTCTAGTATGATTTATAAGAATTGTCTCCAAGACCAATTCCTAACTCTTAAGCATCAAATTAACAAGAAATGTATAGAGAGTGATGTATTCCTAACTTTCCCAGCCTCCATGTTCTCTTATAACCATTTATCTTTCATCCATGGTCTACAATTTCATCTTTACAATATTGATTTGTTCAATTTCTAGATTGGTTTGAATGGTTGTACTGACAAACACTTTCTACAACCCAAGTGGGTGATATTTCATGACAAACATGGCACATGTAGGTTAAAAAAAACAAATATAAAAACAAATAAAAAGAAATTACATGTAAGCTCCAAGTTTAAATTGGCTACATTATAAAACATATTTGTATCAATATTTTCAATTTCAAATTCTATATAAATCAAACTTGAGAAAGTTTAGACTACTTATTTTAGATATCATAGCGCGAAATTTTGACTCCACCTATTTGGATGAAATTTAGATCCATTATTGAAAGTTAGTATTTTTATGTAATGCACCTTTTCATAATTAAAAGGAACACTCACATACTCCTTAGAATGTTTGAAATCATCACTTTATGTTACGATATTAAGAGGGTTTAGCTAGTTTAAATCACATTTATGCATGATGTGACATTGAATCTAATGCCATAATCATGCAACAAATTTGATTTGAATATGTGTTTCTCATATGATGTCCTTGTAAATCAATGTTATTTGTTTTGAGTCACACATTCAATGTTATACTAAGTATTTATAGAAATCAATGTTATGCTAAATATTTATAGTTTCTATTGATTTTAGAAATTTCATTGAAGATCACAGGAAATTTAGTGGGAAAACTACAAGTAGATTCCACTTCAATAAAGAAAGATAAACATAACATGTGCTTGAGAAACAACTGTGATATTTAACATAGGAAAATCAACTACATTCCACTTTTAAGGAAGAAATATACACATAACATGTGCTTGAAAAACATATGTGATATTTAACATTGCCAAATTAGCCACCCAGATTATTCACCATACCTACTATAATTTTCAAATTAATGCAGTTCAAGAGGACATCTAATTATCAGAAAAGGAATTGAACCACAAAGAAAAAATATCCCAAAATTAAGAAGTAACAAGAAAATAAATTTTCATAATAGACAAGGTAGTAATCATAATGTCAGATACATCACATGTTGAATACAAGTTTAAAGCAAAGATAGGTAAAGGAACTTGCTTCCAAAATTCCATATGCAAATTTTTCCAACCCCTCACTACATCTATTCATCTAAAGTTCACAATGAAGACTATCAATTTCTTGATTATACAGATTTGTTTCCATCCAACGTGCTAAGAAGTAAACATCCCAGGAAATATACAGATAAATTCATGGTAAAAGAGAAAGTTCATTCAATATCCTTGTAAATCCATGTCATATAAAAAGGAGCATATGGTTTTCATTGGCCAAGAGTTGACAAAACATTCTATTCATATAATTCTTTTCAATCATATAGCCTTTCTCTTTCACTACTGTTGATTTGTTATAAATGAATTGGAATGAAGGGCATGTTGAATCGTCACATGTGAGCTGAGGACACAAGTTAAATATGCATAGCCCCATTTTGTCTATATTTATGGAATATTAGTAAACAAGTGTGCATGTATTGGTATAGGGTTGTCTATACAAACCTTGGTATTGATCTATTTTTGTATGTATGCAATTTTCCATATGTACATGCAACTCTTATTGAGAGAGAGACCTTTATGATAAAAAAAAATTACTACATAAAATAAATACATGAAACATTTTCCATCTTGGAATGGAATACGAATCCAATGTGAATGATCATATTTCATTTATGAATAATTAATTAAATGAAAGGGCTCAAGATCAACTACATTTAAAAAAGTTCAATAATATACAAAAGAGAACATTGATTACCCTTGAAATTTTGAAAAAGGAACAAAAACAATAATATCCAACAAATATGAAAATATTCTTTGGTAAAAGAAACTAGTACATGGGAACTAGAGACTGTCACACTTTTTAGGACTAGGTGTTGCTTACTATGGATATGCTAATGAGATAGTAGTTGTTCCTGATTGCTCCTAAAGGACGAATAAGGTTGAATTTATTTCTTGCTTGGATTGCTACCAAGTATTTCCCATATTATAGGGATGATTACCACTGACATTTTACATTGTTTTCACTTAATTCTATGACTTCTAGAGGCTTGAGGAAACACTTTGTCTTTTCCCTAGCTTTAAAACTAGTTGTGAACTTTAGCAGGTACTAGAACTAGAATGTTGTAAGCTTAGACTGTCACTCTCACTGGAACTGACTGGGACTAGCACTTATTTATATGTAATCAAGGGCATGTTATATTGGTTCAGAAATGATTATAATTAATGAATACTCTTACTCTAGCAATAAAGGATCTGACCAAGTATCATCATTTAATGTATGGGGTTGTGCTCTTGTTGGAATTTGTGTCCATGGAAAGTGATAGAAAGAATTGTCATACCATCATTTAGAAAAATTGTTTCGATTAATTTTTGGAAGAAAAATTAGTTTATGTAATGAGGACAATAATAAAAGGGCCAAAGTACAAGCATGGTTCATGATTCGATATGCTATAACAAATCACCTTTCCAGTTCCTATAGAGTTATTGTTAAGTATTGTAAAGTAAAAAATGATGAGCTTATTTGTTGTTCCCTTTATTTTACATATTCTTCAACTCTATACCAAAAGACAAACGATATTTTTTGGTCAACCAATACCTATGATTGTTTGACTTTATATGGCCTATAAAATGACCAGGATGAAAAAGAATGTACCACTGATACAATCAGGGGCTTCTTGCTACTCAATTGAGGACACTAGAAGAAACAAAAATAGAAAGGGTTTTTTCATGACCTAAAGAGGAATAGGATTAACTTTAAGGTTATCATTGGTTCAATTCTATTCTACACCAATCCATACATGGTCTATTTATTGAACAAATACCCATGCTGCCCAGGAAGGACAAGAATCACTCAGAAGTAGTAAATGGAACACCAACTAGTGTTCTTCATCTTGGTCTCTGCATGTATGGTCCATTATTTCCATCACCCATTCTTTGATGTACTTGAAACTAATTTTTTAATGCTCATGTGCTAAATCATTAATCATCATCAATTATGATAAGCCACTAAGTTTAATGTTAGAAGATGCATGTATGAATATCTTATGATCAGAACATAAATATAATCCCTTGGAAAATACACAACAAACATAACATAAGCATTTTAAGCAAATTTAAAACAAGCATACCTTTGTATAAGCTTGCACACCATTCACAAAATTGGAGAGTGTGTTAACAATACTAGAGATTCTATATTTGTGCATAAAACATGAGACCACAAATAGAAGTCAACATTAGACAAAATTCTTGGATTACTTCTCAAAGTAGGAAGCACCAATGAGCTTATACTGATGTATAATGTGAAATCACTTGAAAATTGCCTTCACCCTAAATACTAGAGCAAACTAGCATACAAATAAAGAAATGCCTAGCTAACTACAACACATCAACAATAACATATTCAAGAGAGAATACAATTCTACACATACCAACCTAATTCATACTAATACTATCAAATACATAACAGAGCAATTCCTAGCTAACTACAACACGTCAACAATAGCATATTTGACAGAGAATACAATTCTACACATCCCATCCTAATTCATACTAATATTATCAAATACATAACATAGCATAACTCCAAAAAGATACACCACTTGCATAAATTCACTAGGGTTCTATAATATTTATTATTTAATTGAATAAAAATATTGAAGAAACTTTAGATGAAATATTTTGTTAATTTCCCACATCAACAACAACATATTGGACAAAGAATCCAATTCTACCCATATCAACCTAATTCATATTAATACTATCAAATAGATAACAAAGAAGAACTCTAAATAGATAGACCACCTACATGAATTCATTGGTATGCTATAATATTTAATAGAATAAAAATATTCAAGCAACTTTCGATGGAATATTTTGTAAATTTCCAATTGCATTTTTTTTATTGTCTCAAATATCCCAATTGTTTTTGTTAATATCTAGTTCATAATTTGGAATGTATGACATCTTACCTGTATTTTTGCATCATGAGTTGCAACCAAAATTTCACTCCAACCATCACCATTCAGATCAAATATTAGCAGAGGAGGAAGCCACTCAGTTTCATGCTTGAATGGATAATCATTGGCTAGGTAAAGCCACGCTTCTTTGAAATAAAACTCTCCTTCATGTTGTGAAAGTAAGAGATAAATAATGTCATCATCACGCATGGAATGTATTTGGCTATAAATTGTTTTAAGCCATATTACTAGAACAAGTAATCCTATTTTGCTGCATTTACATGTACAAACATATTGAATGCATAATGTAAATCCTACAGTTTGGAGTTAACCCCACCCACACATCCCTTTTGTGAATATTTTTTGGGATGAAAGTTGTGAATTTTGGAAATTCACAAACATCTACAGTTGCAGTGGCCATAAAGAAGGTGGGAGTGTCAAGTGTGTTTTTGATGATGATCACTGGCTTCAAAGAATGAATGGAGAGTTTGTTGGATCAGTAAGTTGCTGAAATATGGTAGCACATGATGACCAAGAAGCCTGTGAGAGGAATTCTCAATTCCTCATCACACGTATAGCTATGAAAAGTATTAAACTTATAGGTAAATATTATCTTCAACAACTTAATGTCACAACTATGGAAAATGTACCTCTATATATTTATTTTGTACCTTTCACATCCTCTAAATTGAACTTTTAAGTTGCTAAATTAATTCTTTATGCCAAGAATATTTTTTATAGATTATAACTATAAGGAAAGAGTTGGTGAAACCTTCAGTATCAGAATCAATCATTGACTTTCTTGTTCAATATTTTGAATATTTTGGTACATTTATTTAAGATGCCTCAGATTTATGTTGTTCTAAATGAGTGTATGAAAGGGAACCTTATATTTTAGTATTGGAAGAAATGGACACAATTGTCAAATATCCCCATGCAATTCTAAGTAGTGGAGGTATAACTAGCTATATTTTGTGTGGATCTAAGCATCCTGGTCTTATAAAGGACAACTGTGTTCACATACACTTGATTGTAGCTGAGATATAACTAGCTCTCTATTGTACTGGATCTAAACCCTTTTCTTTGATAATAGAAATTATGACAATCCCAAAGTTTCCAAAGTTGGCTACAACTTAAAGTTTATCTATGAGATCATTAACTTGAAGTCATCTTGTTAGATGTAGAAATAGTAACTAGATTTTTTCTTTATGTTTTTCAGCTGGATAATATTAGGGAGTATATGTACCTTCATGCTAACTATGCATGATAGTATCAACGTGGCATGGGATGGCTACACCAACCCATTGAAAATTTCCATCATTAGAGTCTATCTATTTACAATTTCACTTGTAGTGGTTTCCATGACCTAAGGATCTCTCCAAATCAACTTTAGGAAAATGATTCAATAGATACAATAAAAAAGGATTGCATGTTTGGATTTTATTCAAACCAAAATCTCATTGACAAGAAAATTCCTAGTAATATTCAATTTGTAAATTTTCTTTTTCAAATGTGACATAGAAAAACTTGTAATATTTTTTTCTCTATAACTAGCCTAGATCCATCTTAAATCTAAATCTACCATGCATCAATTCAAGGGATCAAATCCCTCAAGGTGCAAACCTCTCATTTTTTTTGCTCTAAAAAATATTTGGACCTCCATGGATTTGATCTATTTTGGCACAGGTATATTGGGAATTAAGATGGATCTATGTTAGTTTATAAAATATTATTAATCCTAACCATAATATTGCTAACTATTATTATTAACACTACTATTGAAAATTAACATTATTAACCCTAATAATGTGGAGTAATATTAATAACGTTTTTAACCCTAATGGGTGAATCCACGGACCTGGGTAACACTTTTTGGCAAGCGAATTTGGAAAAAAACCAAAAAACGTACCTCGGTCGAGGGCTTGTTAAACCCTCGACCGAGCTAATAATACCTCGATCGAGCTTTTCTGAAGCCCTCGACCGAGCTTTTTTTCAGCCCTCGGTCGAGGTATCTATTAACCCTCGGTCGAGTTATTAAAACCTCGACCGAGGGTTAATAAATATCTCGACCGAGGTATTAACTCGCTCGAGGTACGGACCTCGGTCGAGGTCTGCCAATAAATAGAGAACGCAAACCCCCTTTATAAATAAACATGATTTTTACATTTAGTCGAGAAATCACTAAATTACCAAAGGTTTTAAATAATAAAAATACTTTGCGCCTTCGTATATAATTTTTAATTTAAAAAAACTACAATTATGTGATATGACTTTTTCAAAGTCATATCACATAATTGTAGTTTTTTTAAATTAAAAATTATATACGAAGGCGCAAAGTATTTTTAATACTTTAGGAGAGATGAAAATGTGAGCATGAAAAAAATGATATGACATCATTTCGTTGGATTCTATCAATTTATAGATCTGTAGATATGGGCCGAGGAGTCATAGAAGTCATAGATTTGATCAATCATATCTATGAATCCTAAGACTCCAAGACCCATTCTACAAATAAAGATAATTGACTCTTTTTTTCATTTCAAATACCAACTCTTAACAAATGTAATGACCGTGTACGCATTTGGCTTGGGGCTGTTTTCCTTATATAGAACAGGACCTCGACCGAGCTAATACCTCGGTCGAGGTATTAACAAGACCTCGACCGAGGGTTTGTTAAACCCTCGGTCGAGGGATGTACAAACCCTCGACCGAG
>Ga0233352_1000034_pt1 | contig 8051 bp, 6 predicted proteins | sample GEONDECOMP313_FD_180710 | JGI IMG/M metagenome (GOLD analysis project Ga0233352, IMG submission 180710) | Leaf litter microbial communities from Shasta-Trinity National Forest, California, United States - GEON-DECOMP-313 | ecosystem: Environmental > Terrestrial > Plant litter > Unclassified... | reverse complement strand
TTTCCTTATTTTAATGAATTTAATATTGAATAAAAAGTTATTTTTAAACATTTAAAAAATTTTACTATTATTTATTAAACTATTTTAATAAATAATTGTTTTATTTATTAAAACCCCATTTTTTAATATTTGATTCATTAACAAAACTTTTTAATTAAAAAAGATTATTTATTAACCTTAATATTTTGATTAAACCAACTTGACCACTCTCCAGGAAGTTCAGGGCTTTTGCTATTGTCCCAAGGCCTCCAAGGGCTTCAGACTTGGGCTTGGGCAAAGTCAAAAGGTCTCCTCTTGACATAGACAACCACAAAACAAACACCAACCCTTAGGGGCTCCACAAGGGGCACCAAGACTCAACTGTTGGCATCAATGACCAGGCACTGTTGGCATCAATGACAACTTAATCAACAGAAATTGGATCAGTAGGAGAAATATTCAGAGATGGAAAGTTACCAATATCATCCATAGAATTGGAAATGCTTAAAGAATTAAGTTTGGCTAATGGATCAGACTCAAAGGAGACAGGATGCAGATCCAAATTCTCATTCACAGATGTTCCAGCCTTAGCAGCATACTGATTCCCACCATTTTTTACTCTCCAAACCTTGGAAAATTTCTTAAATGAGAGAGAACATTCATTAGCCAAGTGTCCAAACCCATGACATCTATAACATCTGAAAGGAATTCCCAAATAGTCCAGAGGCTGATAAAAGTCATTATTACCCTTTTTAATGACCAGTTCAACAGGTAATCCCAAGCGAAAATCTAACAGGACAAGAACCCGGCCCATACAGCATACCCCAGAATGCAAATAAGTAAAATCAATTTCCAAATGGGTTCCCAAGGTATTACCAACAAGTCTGAAGAAATCAGAAGACCAGAATTCAAAGGGCAAGTTTGGGAGTTTGACCCAAATAGGGACTTGATCATACCTTTCCTTCCTCGGATCAAATAAAGGAGACCATCGCTTAAGAAGAAGGCCATCTTTATCCCATCTCCAAACTCCAGCCAGGATCTTATCAGCATCAGCCACAGAAGAGAATTTAAATGCTATCCATCCCCTAGGTAGAATAAAAATCTCAGGATGAGAACTAAGACCATCATTCCAAGCCTTATCAGCCCACCCACGCAAGGACTCAGCAATATAATTACGCCTTCCAAACCTCCCAACCAAGGTCAAAGCATTAGTGAGAATGATATCATTTAAAAGGATGTCTTCCCCCAGGGTCATTAATACCGGGCTAATCTTCTTAATGGGTTTAGGCTGCCACTTTTTAGAAGTCCCCTTACTAAAAGAAGAAAGAGAAGCATGTCCATGATCATTATCAGAATCCACCGACCTGATAGAAGCATGATTCTCATCAGGATTAGGAGTAAATCCCAAATCTGCAAATAAACCTTTATTGACCTCATGGTCCATCCCAACTGTCTTGAGACCGACCGATAAGCATTTACCCTGGTCGACCTGAAAATATGAACCTGAAAGAATGCGATCGCAAGCACCCTTGCATTCGCAATTCAAAATACCCAAAGTGTCCAATTGGGATCCCATTCTCAAAGAGGAGGGCAAAGTCCCAGCCAATGAACTGTTCCCAGGGCTCGCAGGACAAAGTCCTGTCTTAAAGATCCGCGGATCCAAAGGACAAATAATGGATTCTGGAATTTCCACAGGGTACAATGGGTCAGAACCAGCTCCAACCACTTCAATAGCCCTCGAAGTAAACCCCTCCAGGACAGGTTTAACAACCGGAAGAGACTCCCCAAAACCACAAGGCCCTGCTACCAAAGACTCAACAGAACCAGAAACCAAAGATTCCCTCTCCACAACATAATCCCCAATCAAGTGAGAGGTTGGATTAACAAACCTTTCTGAACAATCCTCACGTTTAGAAGAAAAAACCGCAGATAAACGGAGCTCCTCACCAAAACCCTTCCGAGAAACTGACAGATGTCCCATAGGAACAGAGACAACTGGACAGTCAAATAAAGGACTCGATACAGAAGTATCAGTCAGTTTGGATCTTCCACCCAAATCATCCAGACAAGCCACAGCAGGCGATAACCTATCCAAAACAGGTTTAAAAATTATTTCCTGGCCTGGAGCAGACCCCAATTCTTCCTGATTAAACAGGAGAGGCACATAGGTGGCTGTAACCCGCTTCTCCACACCAAAATCCTGCTTGATACAATGCAGGCATCCTGGCGGAGTACGAGCCAGAGATTTCGTCGCCCGAAGCAACATGGCTGAAACAACCAATCAAATCCCCCAACCCAGAACCAAAATCCTTCAAAAATCGGAAGGATAACTCAAGAACCCCAATAAAAGTCCCTAAAAAAACTCACAGAATACTCACAGATAGAAAAGGATGCACCAACACCAATAGAAATCGGCTATCGCTTATAAACCAAAAACCAACAGAAACAGTTCGGGCTTACCTCGATAAAAACGCAGATGAAAGCACATTGAATAATCAATCAGCTAAATCCTTGCAGATTAATCTTCACTGCAATTATCTGCATACATCAACTAAAACCACCCGGCGCTGTCCAAAAGAATTCTGGCCCTCAACCTTAAATATCAGCCAGCCATCAAATAACAAGAAACCGCCGAAGTCCACCAACCAGAAGACACGGAGAATACCCCAAAACAGACCTATAAAATTCGGCCAATTAAACCAAGAAATCCATGATAACCAAGATTCCAGTAAAGCCCCAAAAATCTACCAATGCCAACAGACTGGAAAAAAAACACAGTCACCCGAATCATGAATTCCAGAAATAATTCACCACAGGACCCTAAAAAGGCCAAACACTTCAAAACACGGCCTAATGCACAGCCAATTAGAGCGTAAAAACCGTCGCCACAGAAAAGCCAATCGAAGAAACCAAACACCACTAAACCACGATACCCATAAAAGCAAGGCAAGTCCACAACATTAAATGGCCAGTGCGCTGAAACGCAAAATGAACCACACCTGCTCAGGAAAAATATCAAGGGTATTCAAGCCACGGCACGGCCAAGAAACGCCATTAAACCTTAGCACAAGAATTCCAACTTCGGAACTTTAGGAGTCGTTCCGACAACAACCAAAATCCACAGGGAGAAAACTGATCCCAACCTAACCTCCTGAAGCTTATCCCTACCACCGCAAGGAAGAAAATACTCAAAAAGCGAAACAATGACACCCTTAAAGCACCTTGCACGCCATACCACAACCAGAAACCCCACACTCCAGAGCGAAAACCAGCGCCGACGCCTCCAAGTTAAGCAGAAACTAAACAATTCCTTAAGGATTCAAAGTAGGGGACTCTATTCTTTCCTACAAAGCTCTCAAATCTTTATTATGATTTGTTTCTAATGTAATGCAAGACTAGTTAGACAATGATATAGTTGACTTTGTTACCATATAATGATTTAAAACAATGATATGATTTTTTGTAAGTGAATATAAATTTGAGAATCGTAATAGTCTAAAATTTTTGAAAAAAAATACTAGAAAAGTACCCAAAGAGAAAATATCAGTTACAAGAGCATATATATACATTCCTGAAAAGGAAAATATCAGTTACAAGAGCATATATACATTCCTGAAAAATATCCGTTATATACATTCCGGAAAACTTTATATATACATCTGTCACAAAAGCATATATCAAATTATCAATCTGCCACAAAAGCATACATATGGTTATCTTCCATACGAGAGAGCAGAGGATATTATGGAGCGGAAGATGTTATGGCAGCCACATGAGCAGGAGCAGGTTGATCACTCGTCCTTTTCGTTGAGCCGTAGCCTTCCAGTGATATCATATTATGAGTTGCAGTCGTACCAAGAGAATTGCTAATCGGATGAGTGCCCAGTTCGGATTAATCGGCTTCTCCCGTAAGGAAGAAGGAAATGCAGAGCAAGACATGAAAGAAATTATCAGAAAATCCTCTCTTCTCTCAGAAGGAAATGCAGAGCAAAACATTAAAGAAGTTGGGCAAGACTCTAAAAGATGACTCCCAGCATGCATATCTCAAGGTTTTTGTCTTTGGATTTTGAGGTGTAGGTTTCTATTTACTTTGCCATCAACTTTAAGGTCTTCTGTTTGCTCTGCTCTCATGCTTTACTATTTTGTTTGATCTTCTCTCATGCTTTTCTGTTCTATTTGCTCTTTCAGATTAAGCTCATGCAGTTTTGCTTTGCTAAACAGCACAGTATTACACAAATTTCTTTAAATATCTGTGCCTTTTACTGATATTCACCACTTCCTCCTCTTTCTTTGTATTACTGTGTTGTCTAGGTCGAACTGTAAGAAGAATTTTGGGAAGCAGTACAAAACGACTTATGATGGGCACAAGACCCGTAGCCTCTCTGACTGATCACTAGCAAATTGAGATTTCTATTTGTTTTGCCATCGACTTTAAGGGTTTAGGGTTATAGTGAGAAGAATACTTATTTTGTATGCTTTTCTGCATGTCTGTATTCTTCTTTGTATCTATGTATATGGGTATGTATGCTTCTCTCTGTATTTTTATCTCTATTATTTCAATTCACCTTTTTCTCCTCTTCCTCCTCTATATTACTCAGTTGTATGCTTCTCTATATCCCTGTGTACTTCTTTAATTCTCTGTATGCTCCTCTGTATCTTTGCGCTGTGTGCGGGTATGTCTCTACACTGTAGAAGTTGGTTGCTGTAAGTGGATATGTCTCTATATATGTCTCTGTACTGTGTGAAGTTGTGTTCTGTATATGGGTATATCTCTGTGTCTGTGTTGTATGTGGCCCTGTGGGTATGTCTCTGTTGGAAGAGTAGTAGGAGCTCGATAAACATTCCCTGCTCATTGATTCGCCACATGGAGGATGCTCCTGCTCATCTAAAGATATCAAGCAAGCAACGTGAAATCGGTTAATGCAAACGCTGGGCTCCTAATTCAAAGTAAGCATTTCTTTCTAATTTCTTCTGGAAATGTTGTTGCCCTCTCTTTTTGTAAATCATTGTCATCTCACGGCCTTGCTTATGCTCATGTTTATGTGGGTTTTTGAGCTACAACTCGATTGTTAAAAATTAAGGTTATGAATGCGCGCGCTTCCTTTGGGGTTATCATTTTTATGTGATAAGTGGCGTACTGTGAGGATTCTGTAGCAGCCAATTGTCATTTGACTAGGAATGGGATGTGTTGTTGAATCATTAAGATGTAGCAAAGATCCTCGACATACCATCCGAAAACTTTGAATTGCTAGTTGAATCATTTCAGTGTCCTTGTCAAACAATGTAGAAAAGACTCTGGTCATACCATGATCCATCCCAAAATATCCAACTGCCTTCAATTATTTGCATTTAACAAAATAGGCCCAATTGGTTTGAGTACACATCTTTTCTATCCCAAAAAACTAGTTAAACTTTTAATAATAACATCTTTTTCAGATTTGAAATCCAAGGATTTCTGAATTTAGTGGTTCAGTTTCACTATGAAAAACTAAATTATATTTGCTCACTAGTCAAAATCTCGGCGGAGGCAGGGAGAAATATAGGCTTTCTTCAATGCGGCTTCTGAACTCTAATCTGTAACCTTGTCCTCGTCAGGTTTAAAATTTCAGATCTCTGAAGGTTGAGGTTCATTATGAAAACTAAATTATATTTGCTCACTAATCAAAATCTTGGGAGGGGCAGGGAGAAATATAGGCTTCAATGTGGCCTCTACACTCTCAACTGCAACCTTGACACACGTAGCATCACAATAGGGGAGTCCCAGATCAAATTACTCAATATCCAGCTCTACAGATCGGAAAATAAGTGGATGGAATTCGCAGGGTTCATTTCTAATTGTCCAATTAAATGGTTTCATATCGTAATAATGTAAACATAGTGTGGAAATAATCTAATTCATCAAGAACAAATTACAGAGATGGAAATCGACTTAAATCTAATTTAGCTATTGTAATTTTACAAAGAGATCAGCTGGGAGAGCATAATGATCATTAGCAAACAGATAACTAGCACATATGCTCTACATCACAGACACTTTCACTGCATTCAGAATCTCACGTGAAACAGAAGAAACTATAAATTGTGCAATGATGAAAAGGTCAAAGACCAAAAACTTGATCTGTGTACTGTTATGATGCATGTAGAAGTTGTGCATTGTCGAATCCAGTTAGCTCATATTAACTGGAAATTTAACTTGAAATCCTCATTGGAAATGATGCTTTATATTCACCCCATCTACTCTGTCTCTTTCAGGATAAAACTATAGTTGTCTATATTTTGCTATTCCATGTTATAATTAATATTAATTATAGATCTAATGCAATACTAGATGTTGAATTTCTTTTCTGAGTTTGATTATCTCTTGGATATAGTTCAAATCCCTTGGTCTAGCATTGATTGTGCCACTTTCTGTTCAGATATAAAGCTAAACAGAAGTTCAATCGAATAGAGATTTTGATAGTTGAATATATAATATTGTCCATGACCTTATTCTATAATGTAGCAGTCAACATGATGTTAATGTGAATTTATCTACCAGTTGTTTGTGAAAAATTTAAGGTTCTGAATGGGCAATCTTCCAGATCTGCTCATAGAAGAAAATATTACATAATTATCTATGTGCATGTTAGTTCTCATAAAAATTCAAGAATTATCAACAACAGGCAGACTAAAATAGTTTATTCAGTTTTGACACCAAATTGAAATTACATTCAAAACCTGAATACAAAATATAAATATATTAATGCCCAAAGCTTAGCCACCATATAATGGTGGAATCTTCAAACCAAGTAGGACCTCAACACTTGTTTGAGATATTTGTAACCATTTTTCTTGACCCAACTTTGGCAATTTCATCACATCAGCTTTCAGTGCATATTCACTGAAATGAAGGTCAACTTAACATCCTTTCCAACCAAACAGCCTTAGGGGAATGATGTATTATATTCATCCCTTTTACTCTGGCTCTGCCAATGATTACAGTGCAGTCGTTTATATTTTGATATTCCGATTCCTATGATAAACTCATAGATTGAATACAAAACCAGATGTTGATTTTCTTATTCACACCTTCCCCAATCCAAGTTTGCGGATCCTGGTCAATTCATATTAACTGAAATGAAGGTTTAACTTAAAATAATCAGGGGAGTGATGCATTATATTCATCCCTTTTACTACAATTGTCTATATTTTTCTAGTCCATGATAGAATTATGTAGATCTAATACATAACCAAAGGTTTTTCTTATTCATATCTCCCCCAATTTGAGTTTGTTATTATAGTTGGTTTGAGTTAACTTCTTCTTCAATAGAATTACTATCCTATCCTGCTTTTGCAGTGACTTGTCAATTTTTCGTTATTTAGATTTGGTTGATATGAATGGCCAAGTCCTCCCTATTTATTTTTACTTGCAAGTTTATGTCATGCATGTTCATTTATGATTGAAACTTCTCAAATAGGGTTTGTTGGGGCTTGCTACAGATATTTCTCAAATAGGTATTTTGTAGCTCACTTGTTAGTATTTCTGTTGTTTGGATTTGGTTTTGATATGAATGTCATTGAAACTTCTCAAATAGGGTTTGGGGGATTTAGTCAGGGCTGTAAGAAATGCTATAGATTTGGATAATATAAGCTCATGTATCCATGTCCATGTTTGAGGTTCCGAATCTAGCTCACTTGTTTGTATTTTTTGATAGTTGGATTTGGTTTTGATATGAATGGAAAGTCCTCCCCAATCTGTAAGAATTGCTATAGATTTGGATAATATAAGCTCATGTATCCATGTCCATGTTTGAGGTTCTGAATCTAGCTCACTTGTTAGTATTTTTCCCTGCTTCAAGTTTATGTTTCATGCTTTCATTTATGTTTGAAATTCCTCAAACATGAATTGGGGCTTGCTACAGATATTTCTCAAATAGGTATTTTGTAGCTCACTTGTTAGTATTTTTGTTGTTTGGATTTGGTTTTGATATGAATGTCATTGAAACTTCTCAAATAGGGTTTGGGGGATTTAGTCAGGGCTGTAAGAAATGCTATAGATTTGGATAATATAAGCTCATGTATCCATGTCCATG
>Ga0233352_1000028_pt1 | contig 8795 bp, 8 predicted proteins | sample GEONDECOMP313_FD_180710 | JGI IMG/M metagenome (GOLD analysis project Ga0233352, IMG submission 180710) | Leaf litter microbial communities from Shasta-Trinity National Forest, California, United States - GEON-DECOMP-313 | ecosystem: Environmental > Terrestrial > Plant litter > Unclassified... | reverse complement strand
GCCACCCTCTATGGAACTGCAATAACCCTACAGAACCTCAAAACCACCAGAGCACCGAAACAACAGAGAAAGGGTATGGCTGAAACCGGTGAGCAGACAGAAGGTAAGACAAGAAACACTGGGAGAAGTCTCGAACGAGCCAAAGGCAATGGGAACCTTAGGGGTAAGGCCGCCATGGCTTCGTCTACAACTCATGCAGAGCAAGCATCAGAGCGTGCTCCATCAACCCTTGCGCAGATTGAAAGTAGCTCATTCACCAAAATTAACTAGAACCTTAAAGAACACTTCGCCTATGCCTACTTTATCTCATACAAAGAGGACCGTGACCATTTCAAAGATAGGCTCAAACATAAAATGTTGCATGATGGGTTACTCCATCGAAAACCCCAAGTCAAAAATCCATGCCACGTTGTATGCTACGATGGGCCGAATAAAACAAGGGAGAAACCTGTCAAACAATGAATTCAGGTCAATGAAGAAGTTTTGGTGAAAGGGCCCACGATCCACAATTTTTAGTTTTGTCCACCTAATAAAATTGAGGCAATCCATATCAGAAGGACAGCCCACTCCACCCATCACAATTCCTATAATGCATGTCAGGTTTCAAAAAAGAGATGGCCCCATCTTGCCAGCTGTATAGCTGAGAACGATTCCTTACATGCATCGATCCACAACCCGATGACTCGACAACACACGCAGCCCATGGATACAGATCTAGCCTCACTTCTGCCCAACCAAAATAATATATCATGCAAACCATGGAATGTGGGATGGCTCGACTGTGATACGGGCCAAGTGATTTTTTCAGCCACCAACTTACTCAACAATTCATTGCATTACAATAACTTGGTCTAGGCCTTCGATCGCTCCCGGATCCGTTTCTCATTGTCGGATTTTGGTGCATCTATTTGAAGAAACTTCATTTTTTATGGATTACTTCCGCAAATCAAAGACCTAGATCTGTGTGTTGATGCTTGTTCTTGGATTTGTGGTCCACATACTTTTTCAAAATGTCATCCACAGTTGGATTTCGTTTCGTGGGAGTTTAATCAGCTTTCCTAGCTTTGTATACAAACTTACAATCATCAACCAACTGCTTTTCTTTCAAAGTTGTTGGCAATAGAATCTTCATGATTCTACATCCTTTTCCTCAGCTCCATAATCACCTTTCCAATTCTTCAACCTTTTCATTGTAGTCACTGTCCAATATTGAAACGAAGATTGAATGCTTATCTTCAATATTCAGGTCAATTGAAATATTATACCTTCAAAGTCGTCGTTGGAGGATTCTCAAATGATGGGCACTGCCTCCAAACAACCACCTTTAGCTGTCTGGCATGCTCTTGAGAGCTCACAATGATTATATCCAGAAAACTCTGACATTGCTCAAAATGAGGTTTCAATCAACCCCACCTTTACTACCATTGTCTCCACTTGATGTACCAGAAGAAACATCGTTGTGATGAATTTGAGAGGCTGCAGCCGTATCAAGTAGTCTATTTAAGCTCTTTTGAACATCATATCCACACTCATCCAACTGTTGAGGAGTGAGCCCTGGTAAGAGATATTGTAGTTCAACTTCAAATGGGCTGCAACACATCCCATAAAAACCCTTTGACAAATCTGTTAAAGTCTTTCATTCTTTGCGACAGGTAGCCAGGATATTCTCCATAGGTTGCTCAAATGCTGAGTTGGTGCCATGTTAAAGGCTCAAACATTTCTTTCATGAAGATTCACTTTCAAATATAGCTGGATGCTGGCATTCTTCTTAGATTGCAGGTCAGCCCTAGTTTCTCGTTACTATAGATGGGCCTCCCTTTCTGAACTTAGACCTCTGGACAAGAAGTTTTTTCTTCATATTGAACTACAACGTTCCCTTTTACTGCTCTCAAAATGCACGAAGAGAGCCCTGGAATGACCTTGAACCAACCCTGGGCAGTTCAAAGATCATCATCTCAATGCAAATTGTCTTCAACAATTAAGATACAAAATAAAGTCCGAAAGGTTAAGTTGCTAGGAAACTTGGGGACGGGGACAGGTATGGGACGAGGAAGCAACTTTTTGAAACAGGGTACTTGGGTATGTCGGGGGTACTGTCTCTCTCTCTCTCTCTATATATATATGTCATAGTCACATCATACATGCATATTTCATATTTCTTTGTAAATTATGAATCGTGATTCATAATTCTAAATTCAATGATGCATTGAACAATGAACATTCACATTGAAAATTTGAAAAATAAAATTTGATAAATCAGACTCATAGTAGATATCAAGTGGACGACTGGAAGTTACATAAAATTTGATAAATCACTGTACCAGCTGGAAGTTACATAAAATTTGATAAATCATTGTACAAGGCAGCTGTAACAAACAATCAAACTCAGATCTGAAGGTACACTTGAAATCTGATTTTAAATACTTATTTTTACTGCCGTAATAGGCAATAAAAAGTTGTAAATATATTCCTCGGTTGATGTGAGTGTATTTCTCAGTATTAAATACGTATGTATATTTTTTAGGTGCCAATTTAGTAGTCAAATTATGTTCCATGAGTGGTGAACACAAAACCATAAAAACATTCCTTGTAAATCAATGCAAAATCAGTCTACCATATTTGGACGCTATTCAGTGGAATTTGAACTGTGTAGCAAAGTGTTTGACATAAGTCCTGAACCAGACTCTATACACAGCTAGCAAAAATTTAGTAAATTTGGGGGTCATTACATTTTTTCCAACGAATTTGCAGTTTGCTAAGTCCGCTGTACCCCTGGAGTACCCACACATGGGGTACGCCATACCATTTAGCCAATATGTACCCTTTTTTATAATGGAATCTCGGGTACGTGGAGCCAGGATACATACCTTACCCATACCCAAGTACTCGATACGTGTATCCGGTACAGGCATGTGTACCCTACCCTCGGGTACAGGTATGCTTGCTACACAGCTGAAAGGATATCATGAAAACGATCTCCTTTTATAATCCTCAATGCCACTGTAGAGGTGGCTAGATCTAATTTTGCACAGGCTGCTTATAGTCATCATTATCACATAGTACAATCCCCACTTTCTTACGCAAAATAAATTCCTGCACAATTGCATTACTCCTTGTGTAGCGTATTACTTCAAACCTTTTGCCAAGCTGGCCAAGCTGCTACAGGAAAATGGCTGATATTTGAATGCACAAGAAGAGACCCAAAATGCTCAAATAGATCTCAAATTGAAGTATTTTACTGCTGTAGATGTATATTATAGAAGGCTCAAACTGTTTTTAAAATTACCGCTAAATTATTTTCAAGCACAAAATTATTTTCCAGAGCTGATTTTCTCTATAGTCAAGGGAATTGCACCCAGATTTGTTATCAGGTCAGCCTTGAACTACTTCAATACTGCCCAGAATTGATTTTAAAGCTAATGTTGCACATACTGCTTCTTTTTCTCCCTCTTCATTGTTGATGGCTTGAAAGTGGCATAGAAATTTTACCCCCAGGATATCCATGCAAATAGGGGGATAGCACCATCCATTTGACATGATGGTACATCCCGTTTTGGTCCATAGTTCTTTAAAACACTTCAGGTACTCGTTTATGGATCCAACTGCATTCCATAAAAACTTCTCCAAATATCATCAAAATCAGGTCCTTTGTATCCCTTAAGACAACAAGTATGGCACCTAACATAGGTAATAAGGTGATTGGGAAGCATTGTAAGAGATATTTGCATCATACAACCATCTAGGCATGTATTCAATAGTTGAATCCTTGTATTGCTTCTTCCAATGGGTATCAATGATGGACTATGTTAGTGGTAGGGGTGGAAAAAACTATTAATATACTTTGGTGTAGGTTTTTCATGAATACAAGCAAGATATCTAAAGAGACCCGTAATAGAAGGTTTAGGGTTCGCAGGGGACCTTTCAAAAGTATGGTAGCTTTGGGATGCAAACTCTTCCCTTCTCCTTATCTAATTTTCGATCTCTTTTTGCTTGGCCTTTTCTACTTGATATTCCTCAATATAGTCTAGCAAAATATCCACTTCAACTAAAGTGAAGGTTGTAACTTGCTCTCGGACAGTAGCTAAGTGAGCTCCCCCACCTTTATGTTCTTATTATATTTGCGATATTTTTTCCCATCAACCACATCACATTAGTTTCATGTAGTACCTGTTAGTTTTTGATAGCTCGGTGGCACTCCTGCATCAGGTGCCTAGGTGCAGGGGTCATTAACTTGGAGTCTCATTTATATTCTTAAAGTGACTTTAGTAATGTGTTTTTTATTAAAGTACCTTTTTGATGTGACTTTATGATTTAAAAGTGAGTTTCACTTTATTATGTTTTTAAAGTGACTTTAAGTCATAAAGTGTACTTTTAAATATTTAGGGTGATGTGACTTTTTAAAAAGGAAAAATTTGTTGTAAAGTTCACTTAGGAGATTTAAGTGAATGAGAGATTAGATCCCAGCCATAGATCTCTTGGCCAAGATCTAATCTCGTCCGTTGAAGGTGAAAAGTCATGAGAATAACCCTAATAGGGTAAATAAAGTGCATGAGACTTCATTTGGCACACTATCCAAAAGAGAGTTTTGGTGAGAAAAGGAAGAGGCACGATTTGCAAGAGGAGAGAGCTATTTCCTTGTGGGCGCAAATATCAAGAGAGGTATTTTGGAGCAGTGGAGCTGAGATAGAAGAGAAGAAGGGCGCATTTTTTCCAGATGAAAAGAGGGGCACGCACTTCCAGAATGACTGCTGAGTTAAATGCAGTTTGTACAGCATTGAAAGGGGCGCACTTTTGAAGGTAGAAAGTGAGCACGCTTCCCAAGAAAAATCAGACATTGATACAGATCGTACAGCTGCTGTTGAAGGTGGCCGTACTGCTGTAGAGTGGTGTCCATACTGTCATTTGTTGGCACAGTTACCGAGGTTGAAGATTTAGTGCTGAAACTGGAGTTATTGCTGCTGAAAGAGACTGTACAATGTACCTTTACATGACAGCAGCATTGCTGAAGCAGTGGGTGTACTGAAATCACGGTAGCTTGCTGAGACAGAAGACAGAGAAGGTCGTGGACATTAGTTTATACAGAAGAGCACTATTTTGAATGGTGGACTGTGGTACTTGTAAGTACTGTGTAATTAATGCTGAGTATTTAGTGCTGTACATTTCCATGTAAAACTTTCTTCTGGAGCTCCACAATAAAATTACTCTCTTGCTGGTTTTCCCCAGGTGTGGGGTTTTTCCAGGGTCTAATTTGACCAAAAATACTGTGTCTTTAAATGTGTTACAGTCTGCTGCTATTTATGTCTTTCCGCTGCTAAATGTGCTTTGTAAACAGTATATCAGCCTACAGGATAGTTCCATTGAATGATTAATAAATGTGCTTGATTGTGGTTTACTGTTGAGGCCTGATATTGATGGTTTATGAAGTGTTTGACAAAATCTGTATGTGAACAGAGGTCTGATTTTTAACAGTACCTTTTACATTCTAGGGGTCCATGGTAATATCTCAAACAAAAACAACTTTGCAAATTCAAAACCTTGCTTAACTTACTTGTTAACAAAAATTTGCAATTTTAGGAGAAAAACAATGAGGGTTCGAGATGATAACTAGATTAGTGATGTAGATTCCAAACATCTAAAACAACCCACAAACAATACCAAATCAACTCCAAGCTAACTCTAGAGAAAGTCTCTTCATCGTCGTTCCACAATCTCCAAATGCTCATAAATGCTCAATGAGAGAGGTGTGAGGGAAATAGAAGGGGGTCTTAATATAAATTCTTTTTAGGGTTTGGGAAAAAGGGTAGGGTTCTTTTTTCCCTTGATATTTTATCCCCTCCATGGAACCGTCGCTAGTCCCATAGACTAGCCAATTCGACATCCAAACTAGTTGGTTCAGTATTAAGTTGGCCTCTTGATCCAATTCAACTACCCATTTGGGTACTAAATGTTCTAGACTAGTTGGTCTAACACTCATACATATAGGCAATCAACCTAGGAATTTAGTAAGGAATTCTTACCATCATCTTCTTTATGGAAAATTATTCTTCCAATGCTTCATTCCTGGTGAATTTGGATTTTTCACCTATTGCTTCCTTTTGACCCACTAGGACATTTAATGCTTCATTACCCTTGATCCTGGCTTTCCATCTCTTTGTTGGTGTGGACTTTCAATTTCTAGGATGAAGCTTAGGATGAAGCTTCCAAAACTTCTCCTCCCAATGCCTACTTCTCTTACGATGGATGCAATAGTTCTTGTCTTTTCTCTGATGGGAAGTGTTAGATTTATTCTTGTTCTTAAAGAGTGGTTCTATGAATCACTCCTCTGCTTGTCCAACAATTTTGGTAAAAGATCACTCCCACCAATATAAGGCCGAAAAGAGGTTATTTTTGCCACAATAGAACATGGAGAAGGTTTTCCACATTGGGTTTCTTTCCACCCTTTCTCATTGTATTGGAAATAAAAAGTAAATCAAAAACTTAGTTATTCCTTTGTGGTCTTCCCTTAAACTTACTGGCTCTCTTACTTGGTTTTCCAAGTCCTTTTATAGGCTTAGATGCTTGTGACATCACTTTGTTGTCTTCACTCCTCTCTAGAGATTATATAGTTTTGCTGGAAGCTAGAGTAGAATACTACCTCCACCTTTTCCATTTAGTGTTGAATGCTCTTCCTTTTAAGTTGCAATACATTCGTTTTCTTTGGCCTTCACAAAGTTAATCTTCCGTTTAATAAAGGTACCCCCTTTGGTTTTTCTTTGGTGGAGAGGTGAGATGTAGTCTTGCATATTGGAATGCGAGTTGTCTTGGGCAGCCCTTTGTGCATCCACTTTTTGTCTTCATATCACATTGGTATCCAAGACCTTCCTAATGAGGCTAGGGTTTCAACCTTTGAGCTTTCCTTCATGCCAAGACCCTGGTCATTAGAGCCCATCTTTTTCAAAAATTTAAAATTTATCCCTATGGTGTGCAATGCAAAACTAGCAAGAGGATTGCTTGTTACTTGAACAGAATGCAAATGGTGAAGGAAAGAAGTCCTTACCATGATTCCTTTTGTATCTAAAACATACATAAACACACATCTAATAATAATAATAAATAACCAAAGGTCACATGTCTAAAAGGAATGTCTATTCAAGTATGTGACCATTCAATGCATACTTATACACAATGTCACAGGGTATTGTAATCAATCAATCATATTATATTATTTTAACTCATATGGATTCCTTTATGTTATCTTATTTATTTTGGATATTTGGTATATCAACCACTTTGTTAATTACAATTTCTTGGGAAGGAACAATTTCTTATGAGGGAACACGAACTTCCTTTCTCTTCACCTCTTTTAGTTCATATTGAATCTTGGCCAAATATTTTTCCTTGGAAACCTATTCCAACAAGAATTTCTCCATGGTATTTTTCCTTGGGCAATCTTTTCCTCCAGATTGTACATTGTAAAATCCATGGATCTTTCACTTTCCATGAATTGATCTTAACACTCTAACTTCAACATGGCTCTGGTAAGAAATTTAGAATAGCAATCCAATTTCTTTTGCAGTGCTTCATTTTTCTCTGCCAATTGTTGATGCCTATTTTTTAGCTCTTTGTTTTCTCTCTAAATCTACCTGTTAATGTCCTGTAACTCTTGGACTATTTCTTGAAGTGGAGGTTTTCCCATGGATGGAATATTACAACTCCCACAAAGCCAAGAGAATAACCGTTCTGATACTTAATTGATCCAAAAACATTTCTGATTCAACCCATAAACTAGATTGAATTCACTTTTAGTCCATCAACTCGAGTTTCTATAAAACATATGTATTTCTTGGATTTCAAGATGCTGCACCATTTATATGTATGAGTAAAGAAACTTATACAACTAACTTAACACTATTATTAAGCTGTCAAACAACAGACAAGAAGCAAACCACAAAAAAAGTTGGTATCGCAATGCACCGTACATCTCAATAGGTCACTATAATTTAACCAAAATCTCCCTTCTTGCAACGAGTCTCTGCTCCATTTTGCAGGGTTTGATTTTACTTGAGATAAATTATTGCTTGAGGCTTACCTGCTGCATTTAAAGGAATACTGCTCTCTAAATTGTATATTTCCCTTAGTGATTTGTTCTTCAAGAACAATATGCTTCCAACATTAAGAGAACTATTCTTTTGTGCATATGTGGTTCTAAGTACTTTCTAGTAGATGAGAAAGAGACTACAGTTTGATAATTAGTATAAATAAGAGCAACCATGTGAGAAACATTTCAAACAACAAAGAGAAACATTGAACCATCATCAAACACCATTCTTGCCATTGGAAACAGAGAATTACCATGGAGAACCAATTACAGGAAAAAATCCAATAACAAGAAGATGTTACAATATTATGGCTCTCTTTGCACATACAATAAGAAATATCTCACTCTAGAAAGGTCTTCTCTCCACCAAAATCCTCCTTTGTTTCCAAGGACTGGCACTATTCCATTGTTGAACAAATGTAAGGAATGAGTTGTTTCATGGAACAATTCGGTGTTGAATTTTTAGCATTAGCATGAATACTTTTAAAATTTGCAGACTAACATAAACAAATGACAAGTGCAGTAAACAACCTCAACACCTCAACACAAGATTTTTCACGGGGAATCTTTTAAAGGACAAAACCCCAAAAGCATTAGTAATTCATCTTGTAAATGAGATGACTGAGTTCTTCCAAAAATTGCACAAACCCTAACTAGGCTTGTACCACAATTACAGAAGATCATTTTTTCCAAAAACGCCAAAATGGATTTTTACTGA
>Ga0233352_1000026_pt1:5000-7500 | contig 9099 bp, 6 predicted proteins | sample GEONDECOMP313_FD_180710 | JGI IMG/M metagenome (GOLD analysis project Ga0233352, IMG submission 180710) | Leaf litter microbial communities from Shasta-Trinity National Forest, California, United States - GEON-DECOMP-313 | ecosystem: Environmental > Terrestrial > Plant litter >... | reverse complement strand
AATGAGGAGAGGATGTAACACCACTTTAATAGAACAGTTGAGATTAGGAGAGAGACAAGTGTACACAGTTGGCGCTTTCAGGGTCACTTTAGGGCCGGCTTACTCTAGGCTTAGGCTTAGGGTTAGGTTAGTGGATTTAGGGCAGGCTTACTGGCGCTGTTTTTGAAAAATGAGGAGAGGATGTAACACCACTTCAATAGAACAGTTATATCTTGTTCAATAAACCTCACACAGCTTAACACTCTGGCAGGAATGTGGATGGAGTTATATATTAACATTTACAAAAGACAGTTTGAAAATAAATTCAAAACTAAATATTACACAGTTGGTATATTGATAGAGATGACACTACATCTGACAGAATCAATGCATATGTCTTAATTTACACACACCTTTTTTAATTGAAATTAAATTACTACATGTTATTCTAAGACTATTTCATCAAGGTGGTGTCTACAAAATGTTGCTGTGTGGTGATTAAAGTGTACAACCAAGATGTGGACATTGCAAGTGAGGCAAACAAAGAGAGAGAGTGTGTGTGTACAAAAATGTACAAACAAAGTGTACAAAATTGCGAAACAAAGAGAGAGAGAGTGTACAAAAGTGTACAAACAAAGTGTACAAAATTGCGAAACAAAGAGAGAGAGGATGTAACACCACTTTAATAGAACAGTTATATCTTGCTCAATAAACCTCACACAACTTAACACTCTGGCAGGAAGGTGGATGGAGTAATTTACTAACATATACAAAAGACATTTTGAAAATAAATTCAAAACTAAATATTACACAGTTGATATACTGACAGAGATGACACTACATCTGACAGAATCAGTACATATGTCTTAATTTGCACACACCTTTTTTAATTGAAATTAAATTACTACATGTTATTCTAAGACTATTTCATCAAGGTGGTGTCTACAAAATGTTGCTGTGTGGTGATTAAAGTGTACAACCAAAAGTGGGAGATTAGGAGAGAGACAAGTGTACAAAATTGGCGCTTTCAGGGTCAATTTAGGGCCGGCTTACTCTAGGCTTAGGTTTAGGGTTAGGGGATTTCAATTGGCGCTTTCAGGGTCGCTTTAGGGCCGGCTTATTGGCGCTGTTTTTGTAAAATGAAGAGAGGATGTAACACCACTTCAAATTAGAACAGTTATATCTTGTTCAATAAACCTCACACAACTTAATACTCTGGCAGGAAGGTGGATGGAGTAGTTTATTAACATTTACAAAAGACAGTTTGAAAATAAATTTAAAATTGGATATTACACAGTTGATATACTGATAGAGATGACACTACATCTGACAGAATCAGTGCATATGTCTTAATTTGCACACACCTTTTTTAATTGGAATTAAATTACTACATGTTATTCTAAGACTATTACATTAAGGTGGTGTCTACAAAATGTTGCTGTGTGGTGATTAAAGTGTACAACCAAGATGTGGACATTACAAGTGAGGCAAACAAAAAGAGAGAGAGAGAGAGAGAGTACAAAAGTGTACAAACAAAGTGTACAAAATTGCGAAACAAAGAGAGAGAGAGAGAGAGAGGCAAACAAAGTGAGAGAGAGTGAACAAAAGTGTACAAAGTCTAACACAAAGTGTACAAAATATCGAAACAAAGAGAGAGAGAGAGGCAAACAGAGAGAGAGGGTTTGTACAAAAGTGTACAAAGTCTAACAAAGTGTACAAATTTCGAAAGTTCGGGGTTTTCGCTCAAATTTCGCAAAATCGATTTTTTCCATGTTCCCCCCCCGGAATTCCCTCTTTCGCGCGGTTATCCCCCGAGAGCGGCCTCTGGGGAACGTTCCTCAACGCCTCCCCTTCCGAAAAACGGGGTTTTCTACTACATGGGGGGAAACAGAAAGCAGAGTGAACAGTGAAAACCTATATGGTGTTGTTCAAGCTGGTTATCTTGAAGTTGATTGTTCTTGCTGTTGATTTGATTATCATTTGAGTGTTGTCTTTTGGGGTGTAATTCCTTGTGCTAGTCACTGGTAACCCGCATTCCCTCTAATGATATCTATATTAATGCTTGATGCATGGTGAAATGAATTGGGTTGTGATCCTGTTTGGTAATTGAAATGCTGTCTTTGGGGTGTAATCTATTCCCTTGAGCTTAGGCTCGGGTTCCCGCATTCCTTTCAATTAGACTACAGTCTACTCCTTTTGTTAATCCATGATGTTGGTTTCTTGATGCTGGTTTGAGTGAAGCCCATGTATGTTGAACATTCATGATGCCTGTTGACCCTCTTTTGTCGCCGTGAGTAGCTTTGCGGAAGCGGTTAGACTTTGTGAACTGGTAATGTTCCTTTGCTTTGACGTAGTCTCGGTTCTATTGAACGCTTGACTGTGGTGGCATCGGACGATATGACCCTTTGTGGTTATGATCAAGTCGCGTAACGCTTTTGTGGTGTTGCGTGCAATTATGTATTCGAGGGGATTCATTGCGGCTTGCAAAAACTGTAATGCTATCAACAAACTTGGAGTTACG
>Ga0233352_1000025_pt1 | contig 9100 bp, 9 predicted proteins | sample GEONDECOMP313_FD_180710 | JGI IMG/M metagenome (GOLD analysis project Ga0233352, IMG submission 180710) | Leaf litter microbial communities from Shasta-Trinity National Forest, California, United States - GEON-DECOMP-313 | ecosystem: Environmental > Terrestrial > Plant litter > Unclassified... | reverse complement strand
ATAACACAAGTTTTTTTATTGTATTTGAATTTGAATATGAATTTTTTTATGGAATTTTTTTTGTTTAAATTAATATCATCAAACAAAGTTCCATTGAATATGATGTAGGAGCATGCACTCCTACATGCAATATGATGTAGGACAAATTCTAGATATGAATAACTATGAAGGGTAGAAATCTTATAGTATTTCATTTTTATGTTTACCTTCATCAATCAATTAGTTGTTTTGGACGGTATGTGCACTTTTATGAAGGCTTTCACATTTCTTGAAAACACTAAGAAGATTAAAACTATTGTTTGGTATATCCATTACTTGAAACTAAAGACATGTTGCAGAAATGCATAATTTTAAGGAGTGAAATGTGTGAAAGGATATAGCCATTTTTTTTCAAATGTGGACATAACTACTGAGGTGAATTTTGGCAAGGATACTCTATTTTCCATACAAAATTCAATTTTATAGCAAGTAGACAAGAATTTAAGACTCTTCGAGTGTACTTTATGTTCCGTCAAAGATTATGACATGCCACCATACCTTCATAATCATTCAGATGTACATTTTTTTATACATTGAACATATTGTCTTAATTTAAAAAGTATAGGTTTTATAGGTTTAGTATTCTCCAAGTTTCATAGATATAACAAACAAAATTACAAACTTAGCATGCAGCAATCTTTATTTAATTATGCATCCAATTTACATTTGGATAAACTTTATTGCTTTTTATTTAAATCGTACTTTCTTGTCTAGTTTTGCCTTTGTCAATGCTTCAAATTTTCCTACAAGTCTAAAATGCACCTTAAATATGTGAAAATGGGTGCTCTTAACCTCCATGGCCATTTCCCCTAGTAGAATCCCTTAAAATTGCATTCGGACACTATAACATGTACACACTTAATGTTGGATGAGGAAGAATCATGTATTATCTCATATGCGGTGACAACCTGAAAGCTTAGAGTGCATGCCCCAACCCATGAGTGCAAGTTGTTGGATTCCAAAATTGCCATTTTAAAGCAATTTCATAATTTAAGGAAATTAAGGGTGGAAGGTATTTAAAGGGGCTGTTGTTGATCCCGAGGGAAAAAACATAACATAACGATGAATGTGAACTTTGAGTTATCAAATAATCAAGCAAAGGTTTTAGCATTATATCAAGGTCCCAATATCATCAAACTCAAGGTAAATTCACCACTTGATAGTCATCGAAGACTCCTCACTTGTCATACAATATATGAAGAATGTTATAATCTTTGCGAATGGCCATATTACTAGTATTATGTCAAGAGTTATAATGGACACCAAATTTATCAAAGACATAGTTTATTTCCATGTCCTTATAAGTCTAAACTACTAAGAAGATAAGATTCCACTAGATTTACATTTAAAGCCTATTTTACATAGATAAAATGACACAACAACAAAACCATGTGATTAACGTCCCTTCTCGGGACGCCTAGATGTAAGACATTTTTGTTAAGACTCGTTTCGCACACATTAAGAGGACTGTCACAAGAGTGGGGGCTCTGTGAAGAGAATAACCTCTAGGTGTTGTGGTGTGCGAGAACGGAAGTGCCTCAGCTTGGCGAAGTGCCCTGAATAGCACAAGAAGGAGATACGCCTAAGGAAGGGTATCATCCTTGTGTTGGGTAGCTTGGATCGGTAAGCACCCTGAATAGCACAAGAAGGAGATACGCCTAAGGAAGGGTATCGTTCTTGTCTTGGGTGGCTTGAATTGGTACTTGGAGTACTGTTAGCACTTGGAGTGCTGGGATGGCGGACATCCAGATAAAAGAATAATGCGGGGAAGAGGTATGTGCATTACACGTAAACTTGTACCTATGAGGTAATATGTTTATTAGCAAATAGAACTGACATGTATATTGGAACCACTGTGGATTATGAAAATTGTATAGTGTTGGATTTCTAAGTTATACATTGTTTCCAATGTTGATGCTAGTATACATGCATATGTATGATTATAAATGCAGGATGAGGACCCAATCCCATTAATCAGAGGGATTAGAAAATATAAAAGCAAGCAATAATGGAGACGAGGCTGGAAAGAACAGGTAACACCGAGGACGATGTTAACTCTAAGGGGGGAAGGATGTAATGTCCCCTCCCGATCCCCCCATCCGAAAATACAAAGCTTAGTAAAAGGCGACCATGAGACTAACATCCTGGGTTAGCAATTCGACTCTTTGAATCAGAGGGTGAACTTGATACAACCAAACGATAGGGAAACAGATCCACTAGTGGGAATTTTATAATTTTAGTCAAGTCACGGAACTGGGAAAGAAAAAATAAATAGTGATTCCCTGGGCGACCCAATCTCTTGGGTATCAACCTACGTTGAAGTAAGCCGAAGTTATGAAAATTACTCGACTAGCAAACAATGGATCTTTATAGTCCTCCTTCTTGGTATGTGAAAAGAGAAGTCTACTTAATACTCATAGTATGGCATCAAGCGCCAACAAGTCCTCCCTAGAAATTATAATAAGAAACTTAAGCTTTCCCTTGAAAAGATTACATTCTAGACATCTTAATTTAATTAAAGATGATATGTTTATAAAAAAGTCATCTACTTGACTATTTCTCGCAGAGGTGCGAATAAAGTAATTGCTTACAGTGAAACGACCCACTTGTATAAGTATAGATAGAAAACTATACTTAGATACATGTTCAAAGTTAAGGTTACAGTCGGGGTTCTGCGGTGAAAAATATTACTAATTGGAAATTAGCAAAAGAAGGCAAAATTATGTCGATTATCATATTGTTATGTTAATAACAAATTAATCTCCAAAATAGAGTGAAGAAGTGGATAAATTACAGAATCCTCATTGGTAATAAGTTGAGCGACCAGATTCGTCATTCTTGAGGAATTTATCGGGTAAGGTAAAGATTCATTATTCTTTCAAGTACAAAGATTAAGAGGTTTTCTGGATTTAGGCCGTGTGAATTATCAGCTTTACGGCCAATCTGAAATATAATGCGTGGCAGCAAACATCGTACAGTATTTTATTTTTATTTTTTATCAACCCCATTCAGCAAGGCAATCTAAGAGAAAACATACGAAAGGTCCAAATGCGTGCCAACAAATTTCAGACATCTAGGTCAGTCTTATTATAAACCAGATTTGAAGTGTAATTTAGGACAATAATAATTACAGCATTAAGTCTGCCCCATCTTTCGATATCACTGTTAAAACCCAATTGACAATGAGATCAAATCGTTATGTTAATGCTGAATCGATCTCCTTAGTTGAGTGAACATTTGAACAATTCACAGAACTCTTACTATTAACAAGTCAGAAGAGTGATAGGATACATCGTTCTGGATGAAATTTAACTACTTGTTACCTGTTGGACTACATAAATAAGTTGTAAAAGAAAGTTGTGCATGTTTGTATACCTTTACATTGTAAAGTTAAGGTTATGGTTAAGTGTCTGTTGTGAAAACAAATATTATTAATTGGGGCGTGAGCCTTTTAGGGAAAACGCGGGTGTTATTGCGTGGATGTCGGCATGCGTTTTTCCTCCAGCAATAGAAACATAATTAAAAAAAAAGAAATGGGCTGCTTTTCTTCCACCTTGACATGAAACCTGTCGGTAAACCCTCGCCACTTGTCCCTATGATTTTCCTATGTAAAGGGGGGGCGGGATGCCGAGGGGGGATGCATTCTAGTTTTGGGGTTATGCTCCATTAATTTGAAGGGAAATCCTTTGCAATCACGCTGGTACTTGCGTTGAGTATTGTTTTGTTACTTGACTCTGTTTTTTTTCTTTATGCCACGCTTTATTGAGAGGAATCGATCTGATGTTGGCATGTATTTTGCTGTGTGTGATATCGATCTGGTGTTTTTCCTGAGAAGCTTTGGCATAACGCTGTTTAGTATAATTGATCTGATGTTGGCATGTATTTTGTTTATGTATTTTGCTGTGTGCGATATGGATCTGGTGGTTTGGCTGAGAAGCTTTGGCAAAAACGCTGTTTAGTATAATCGATCTGATGTTGGCATGTATTTTGCTGTGTGTGATATCGATCTGGTATTTTGCCTCAGAAGCTTTGACAAAAACGCTGTTTAGTATAATCGATCTGGTGTTGGCATGCATTTTGCTGTGTGTGATATCGATCCGGTGTTTGCCTGAGAAGCTTGTCAAAAACGCTTTTTAGTATAATCGATCTGATGTTGGCATGTATTTTGCTGTGTGTGATATCGATCTGGTGTTTGCCGGAGAAGCTTGTCAAAAATGCAGTGTAGTATAATCGATCTGATGTTGGCATGTATTTTGCTGTGTGTGATATCGATCTGGTGTTTGCCTGAGAAGCTTGGAAAAAACGCTGTTTAAGATAATCGATCTGATGTTTGGCATGTATTTTGTTTATGTATTCTGCTGTGTGCGATATCGATCTGGTGTTTTGCCTGAGAAGCTTTGGCAAAACGTTGTTTAGTATAATCGATCTGATGTTGGCATGTATTTTGTTTATGTATTATGCTGTGTGCGATATCGATCTGGTGGTTTGCCTGAGAAGCTTTGGCAAGAACGTTGTTTAGTATAATCGATCTGATGTTGGCATGTATTTTGCTGTGTGTGATATCGATCTGGTGTTTGCCCGAGAAGCTTGTCAAAAACGTTGTTTAGTATAATCGATCTGATTTTGGCATGTATTTTGCTGTGTGTGATATCGATCTGGTGATAATCGATCTGATGTTGGCATGTACTTCTGAATTATGAACCCTATGAACCCAACATTGTAAGCCTTCTGAATCTGTCTCACAAATAAAACTCACTCTCACCATTACTTTCTTTGTATATTATCAATAAAATTTTCATAAGAAAAACTATACGAATTCAATATTTTCTTCACAAGGTTCAGCAACACGCCTTTAATTTAATAAATATAGATGAAGCTACTCCAAGGTCGAAAGAAAAAGTGTATTCCTCTATTTCATCGCATTTTTTTGTGAATCATGAACCCATCCTTGTGAGCTTTTGAACACGTCCCACCAGCAAAAGTCACTCCAATTGCTCCAGCGGATTTGATACAAGATCAACAATGCCATGCACAACACCCAATCTAAAGGTTTATGGCACGGTCAATAATTTGAGGAGAGGACCGTGTAGAATTTGGTAAGCCTGACGAGGAACTTTCGAGGGAGGTCGAGCTTCTGAGCTCTGCCACACAGCTCAAGTAATAACATTGATCGTTACTCGACTTTCCATGGAATGGATCATTCTCAAAACATCTAATATGCCCTCTGAATAAAATAAATGATGCAACCAAATAGACAACACTCAAAGGGACTGCCGCTCCTTGCAACAGGCTCTTAATTGCACCATGCACATCAACTTTTAGCGCGTAAACCTCCAAAGTTAGTGCTAAGGTGATTTGCATTCAAAGTCAACAAATCCAAATGTATTTTAAGAGATTCTTTGCAGGGAGAATGAGAGAGCCAGAAAATTGTCATTTCTTTCATTAACATTTAATGTTACATATTTTCCATAATAAGCTTCGGCCTTGCATATTTAAGACTTCTTTTAGTGCATAATCAAATCTATTTCTTCCTTTGGAGTATCAATTTAACATATTAATGATCAAAATAATCATTAAGTTAATATAAAATTATTTAAGTTTCAACAATTTAACATAAGTTATAGAAGTATTTTTAAATATAAATAATATATATTTATTCTATTTTAATTTATATAATATATATTTATTCTATTTTAATTTATACTTAATATAAAATTATATAATTTAAATATTTTCTTATAACGATTAGTGTATATATATTGATCTTGAGCTTGCTTACTTTGTATTTGTCATCTATAATGATATTATAGCATGATAGTTATGTATTCCACTATTTGTGTCTATTGAAATATGGTTTAGATATTTGAAATTAATAAATTATCATTTCTGAAAATCCATTTTTAGATGCCAAGGATACCTTCCCACTTGTGAGCCAACATTATCATAATTCCTTAATTAATTTATAAAAGGAATTCTTCGTGAATGATTTCAGGTTCCATCAATGTGTTTAGATTCTAAGGGTCCTTGTATATGATCATTTGACATGCATAGATAGTTCCTTTTACTTTCTTATGTTATTAATAATTGCAAACTATTATAGGAAAACCAAGAAATATGACCTACTGCAATTCTGACCCCCCGCCTCAAAGGTCCTTCCCCTAATGCCTAATATGGATTCATTGGATCCCCATTCTCCACTATGAAACCCCACCCTTCATTTATGAGGCACCTCCACGTTGCTCCGTTTTTTTCTTTTATCAACATCGTATAAACAATACAAATTTGCATGCTCTCTATATTGTGTTTTTTTATATAGATTTTTCCAGTCGTGCCATGCCTTTGTGTCTTTCAAATTGTTTTGTGTCTCGAATGTAATCCTATACATATTTCTTTTTTCGAGCTTCACCAAATATTTCTCATTTTTTTAGTTCAATGAATTTCCTTGTATATAAATTCTATTGTGGTTTGAATGTTTCGACATCACTTTAAAAAATGTATGCTATATCAAATCTTTTGAAAACTGTTTCTATATCTTTATCCATTTTTATCTAAGGTACACGTGGATGGAGATGCATATGAATACAGAAAATGATTTTGACTTTGTAGTTGTAACTGGTAAAGAACGGTCTACCCTTGGCATAGTTAGGTGTCAATCAGATGCTACATTTGCAGAAATACGCCAAGAAATCATGCTTGATGGTATTGTTGGATATCCTTTTGAGTTTACCAACAATCAAGGATACACTATAAATGCAACACAAGAGAAAAGATGGAAGGCTACAAAAACACCGATAGGCATCAAGAGGAAACTAGACACATTGGATATTGAAGCATTGCAATCAAATGCAATGGAAAGAACACCAAATATTGAAAGATTTGAAGACAACGTAGAGGAACCTATGACTAAACAAGCCAGAATTGTAGTTGAGTGTGATTCGGTAGAACAAAACATAGGTGTTGATTCTATTATATTGGCATCTTGGGAACAAAAATTGAATAGTTTAATGGAAGAGTTTGTTGAGGAGAAGCTTACTCTTAAAGTATATTCAGAAAAGGGAACACCTAAAATAAAGATCCATTGTGAAAGTTGTGGTATTGATTATGGAATAGGGGAAATATATTTGGCAGCACGGACAGTTCGCAACTTCAAAAACAATCACATGAAAACAGGGGCCCATCAACGTAATATTTCAACGGTGGGAAGCAGTGAAACTCCTTCATGTAATATAGAAAGGAAAACATACGAGCGGGAACTGCTTAACCCGTTAAAGGGTCTTTTTCACCCGAAAATTGACCTTCCATCGATTTCCTTCTGCATTCCTCCCTTTGGAAGTCGGGAGTCGCGAGTAAAAGTGTGATGGAGCATTTGAAGGTTCTTCCGCTTTCCGCCTTCTGCACTTATTCCTTCCGCCCTGCAGAAGTCAGAAATCGAGAGTAAAAAGTGCGACAAAACATTTGAAGGCTCTTCCACCTTCCGCCTTCCGCACCTCCACCTTCCGCCCTACAGACGTCAGAAATTGGGAGTAAAAAGTGCGAAGGAACATTTGAAGGCTCTTCCAGCTTCCGCCTTTCGCATTTTTGCCTTCCTCCCTGTGGAAGTCGAAAAACGATAACTTCTTGTTCGACGGAGTATTTCCACCACAGTTCCGCCTTTCGCCTTTCGCAATTCCTCTTTCCGCCCTTCGGAAGTCAGAAATCGGGAACTTATCATTCGGCGGAGTATTTCCACCGTTGTTCCTCCTTGTGTCTTTCTCGCTTTTGCTTTCCGCCCTTCGGAAGTCAGAAATCGAAAATCCAAACATTAATGAGACTTTAATATTTTCTTTTCCCTTTCCACTTTCCGTTGTGCGGATCGCGAAACACGAAAGTCTTAACAACGTTAAGACTCCAATAGTTTATTTTCGCTTTCTGCGTTGTGGATCACAGAACGCGGAAGTCTTAACATTCTTTAAGACTTTATTTACCCTTTCTTTTTTTCTCTGTACGGATCGCAGATCGTGGGAGTCTTAATATATTAAGGCTCCAACTTTAACTTTCTGCTGTGTGGATTGCAGATCGCGGAAGTATTAATAACTTTAAAACTCGAAACTTGCTTTCCGCTCTCCGCTGTGTGGATCGCAGAACGCATAAATCTTAATAACCTTATGGTTATAATTTTTCTTTTCGCTTTCCACCTTCCTGTGTGTCGATCGTGGAATGCAGAGATCTTAACCCTTTTAATCCTTTAACTTATTGTTCCATTTTGCGTTGTGCGGATCGAGGAACGCAGAAATCTTAACCTTTTCTAGACTTAGATTTTTTCTTGACTTGCACTGTTCGCTCGGTGTTTTTCTTAGGAAACCTTAGTGTTGTTTTGACCTTCAGAAACCTTGCAGACTTGGGCCGAAATCACAACTTGCACTGGTGCAGGCTTAGAAAGACTATTGGAGTGTTAAGGCGGTAGGTCCAACACATTCAACGAGGGAAGCCCTTTTGGAAAAGTAAGTACAATAAGCAAGTTAAAGGGAAACAACAAGGTAGGTTTCTTCCCTCTATTTAACGAAGCATCCATACCCCGCCCCCCTTAGCAGTGCAAGAAAATACTTCTCTTTGAGCAAGGGGAAAACTAAGGTAAGACATCAACAAAATAAAATCATTAATCTAACTCAGGAAACACAGCCATCTGAACAAGCATTAGGTCATCAGTAAATTTCTCATTAATAGATTGAGCGTGTCTTTCCTTATTATTCAATCCCACTGAGACTTACACTCCTACACATCCAGGTATACCCTGGGCTCGTTTAACAATGAAATTATACCGCAAAAGGGTGACTTCATGTCAGGCCAAAATCACTCAATGAGGTTACCAAATACCATAACAAGGCATTAATAATTCCACCAGAGAGGGGTATGTTAGGTCATAATCATCATTCTTTTTACTACGGCAAGAGCTATTAATTTATTTCTTGAGTGACACTGAAACGCATGATCATAAAACACACGGTTTAAAGGCATTAATCAGATCCCCAGTCCTAAGGTAGATTCTTGTTAGACAACATCATTAAGAGTACATAAATACGCC
>Ga0233352_1000024_pt1 | contig 9318 bp, 6 predicted proteins | sample GEONDECOMP313_FD_180710 | JGI IMG/M metagenome (GOLD analysis project Ga0233352, IMG submission 180710) | Leaf litter microbial communities from Shasta-Trinity National Forest, California, United States - GEON-DECOMP-313 | ecosystem: Environmental > Terrestrial > Plant litter > Unclassified... | reverse complement strand
CATTTTCGTTAGAGAGGAGATTATCCATGCATCCTTTGCAAATAAGATAATAACTCAATAGTTGCATGGCATAGGAAGGTAAATAGTCTGAAATAATAAATATTGTGTTTTATCACTCCCTATACACGCAACTTCTTCACTGGTTCCACGACAAAATCCATGTGGCACATCATGGTTGGGCTAGAGGAATGATAGTCAATGTTACAAAGAATGTCTTCATAAAAAATGCTTTGAGTTCTTATGTATAAATAAAGACATTTTTGAAAGGTTAAAACTAGTGTTGTCTAGTTCTAAGTTTCAAAGGTTAAATATAGGAAATAGGGGGGGTATTTTGTGAGTACAACTATGTGGAAGATTGAGATGGTTGAGGTTGGTGATTGCACTGAAAAGTGCACGCTACAACTTAGGTTGACAAATAACATGCCACAAATAATGAAATACTAATACTAATAATATAAATGAATTAAGAAAAAATTAAAATTTAAAAATAATTCTAGATCCGTATTAACCTTATTCTATTAAAAGGGTCAAAAGGATAGATCTCGCATTTTTGAATCCTCAAAAATGTTTGTATTTAAAGGCATTTGATCCATGTTAACACTTATAGATTCATGGATGCAAACATAATGTCTTGAAACAACAGAAATATTTCAAATGATTTGATAATTCTTTATGCTTGATTGATGTAGGTTCAAGGTATCTCTAATTTGTTAGTTTTCAAAAAGCCAAAAAATATTAGGGAAGAGATGTCATTGAAGAAAATAAGACGTGATGAAGTAGTAATTTCAATGAGAATTAACAAGTAGAAAGATTACTACGGCTCAGAGGCTTTGTGTTATGGTCGAGTTCTAAGGCTCGGCTAGGGCTTCTTGAGACTCGTCTAGTTCAAGGTTTTAGAGGAGGCAATCACTTCTCTGCAAGCCGAAGGTCTTGCTCGACGTCTGAATGGCGCTTCTCGAGGTCGGTTAGGGTTTCATCACAAGGCCTTCAGGAGGTTTCACCCTAGGGGCGTGCTGAGGTCACCATGGTGTCCAACGAGGGCAGGTCAGCGACACCCTCCACTTTCCCCCTTCCTGAAATCGAGGCCTTTACCCGGCTGAATTCCACGAATGGAAAGAGAGCAACAAGGAAGGAGTTGCCAAAATTTGTCAAGAATCTTGAGGATATACCAGAAGTGGACCTCCCTCAAGAATACATAATCAGAGTCGCTTTCTCCCTTGTTGATCAAGCTCTGATCGGTCAATTCACAAGGTTGTGTCCTACTCTGAAAGACATAGAGGGATGGGTCTAGAGGAATTGGAGACCTTTGATCTCCCAAAATGTGGCCTCATACTCACTTGGAAGAGGGTAGTTCTTGTTCGATTTTCAATCCAAAGTTGATAGGGACCTAATCTTTAGGACGGTCCTTACTTCATGGGGCCACAAGGGATCTACCTGAACCGTTGGACCCCTGACTTTGATCCAACAACACATATCCCCACAACAGTCCTCGTATAGGTCTGGTTTCCAAACCTCCCAATGCACTGCTTGAATCCAGAAGCTCTAAAATCAATCGGGAACGTCCTCAACAGATTTATTGATACGACGAACCCCATGGATCAGTATGCCTATGCACGTATATGCATAGAGGTAGATCTGGAAGCCGGTCTGCCTGAAGCAATCAAACTAACAGTTGGAGCCTGATCTCACTTCCAGAAATTGAATTAGCAACGACTACCTTTCAAGTGTAGAGTTTGTCATGAATATGGCCACTTCCATAGAAATCCCCCGAAAAACCAAGAAGCTCAACCAGAAAAGGAAAAGGATGAAGGATGGCAAGCTACCAAGAAGTATAAAACTAATCCTAAATCTGGGCAAGGGCATCGCAGAGAGGCCGAAAATCCCGATACGGTCAAATCTGCTCCAACCCCTCCTCCAAACAAGTCATCTGAGCAAGCCCCCTTTAAGGCCAACGATAACAGCTTTAGTCTTCTTCAAGGCCCCAAGGAGAATGAAGCTCATGAAGCCTCAATAGATGGTTCAGAACCTCTCGTGGCAGGTTAGCGAGAGGAAGCCTCTGAAGTAGAGGAAACTAGAACTCAAACGGAGGCAATCATTGAATCCAAATTAGAAGAAGAAGAGGAAGGGGAACTAGAGAAGTCACAGTCAGGCAAGAAGAAATCTACTCGCAGAAGAAAATCGACCAAAGAACAACGGGAGTAGGCTACCTACAAGGACAAGCTACAAGGATCCCAAAAAAGCATTGAAAGGCTCCTAAGGAACCCTCGAAACTCCAAGCAATCAGGGTCACCCCCAAAAAGGGTCCCGCCTTCCGCCAAAGGTAAGTAATGAAGGTTCTCTCCTGGAATTGTAGGGGATTGGGTAGTAGAAGCGAAGAAAAAGAAATGAAAGACTTGCTAAGAATTTATCATCCTGATCTGCTACTAATCTAGGAGACCAAAATGGAGGAAAGGACTTTCCTCCATTTCACTTGAGATTTCTGGAAAAAAAGGAAAAGGCATCGTAGTCAGCTCTAGAGGAGCATCTGGAGGTTTGGGTACCCTCTCGGACGCTTCGTTGTATGAATTAGTCGAAACCGAGACCTGTACTCATTGTATATTTACACGGCTTCTTCAAAAAGCAACAGTAATTCAAGTATGTCTCTTTAATTTGTATGTTCTTTTTCTTTTGTCAGAAAAAAAAAGATTGTTGGACTCGCCTTCCAGAAGTTAGTAATAGTATTATCATAGACAACATCATCTTAACAGGTGATCTAAATGTCATCTTGAATCAATCTGAAAAAAAAAGGGGAGGTATTACTATCAGTGACCTCATCCAAGAACAAGATGATTAGCTTATTCTATACTTGGAGCTGGCAGATATAGGCCCCTCCAATGGAAAATACACTTGGACCATTAAAAGGATAGGCCCGAGGCATATAACCGCCATACTGGATAGATTCCTAGTCCAGGAATCCTTCCTGTTGCTAGGACTGAACCCTTCATCTAGAATCCTAACTTTTGGAGGCTCGGATCATAAGCCAATATTCTTAGAGATATAAAAAGGAATCAAACCTGGGTCCTATCCCCTTCCACTTCATCTCTCTTTGGACCTCCCAAAAGGATTTCTTGGAAGTAGTTAATAATGCGTGGTCATACCTGGTTACTGGCTTGACATTTTACATATGAGAGGAAAAGCTCCGCAGAGTTAAAAAGGCCCTCAAAAGCTGGGTCAAATCCATTGCCACCCTAGCTCAACAAAGGCAGGATGCCCAAAACCAGCTGGAAGACCATCAAGAGATTCTAGAATTTGCTCCTATTACCAAAGAGATGCTTGACAAAGAAGTATCCCTTCATCAGTCCTTGAACTCAGCCTGTCGTCAAGAAGAAGAATTCTAGACGAAAAAATCTCAAAGCTTATGGCTCAAAGTGGGAGATCGAAATACAACTTATTTCCAAAAGCATGCCAAAGCCAAGAAACAATTCAAAGCAGTCCAAGAGATTCAGGATCAAGGACACGTGATCACAAGGTTTGACAAAATTAAAGAAGAGGAAACCAAATATTTTAGCTCCATCTATACTGAGGATTGTACAACTCATCCCTAAGAGATTTATGACTACATGGATCTAGTTCCCACCTTATTGCAACGAACAGATAATATCAACCTGTGCAAACCCTTAATGTTGGAAGAACTAAAGGTAGCGGTAGAGGATATGGAGGAGGATAAAGCTCCAGGCCTAGACGGTTTTAGCGCAAGGTTTATAACCTCTTGCTGGGACATCATCCACAAAGACCTTTTCAAAATGGTGCTAAAATCACAAAATTGTAACAAGATCGGAGGGAGTACCAACTCTGCCTTCCTAGCCCTCAATCCAAAGGAAAAAGATGCGACCACCTTTGACAGATTTCGACCCATTTATTTATGCAATATTGGTGACAAAATCATCACCAAAATAATGGCCACTCAGATAAAAGTCATTCTCCGTAAAATCATTTTAGTAAACCAAGGAGGATTCATTGAAGGACGAAAAATATGGGGCAACATCATCCTAGTTCAGGAGGCAATCCATTCATGTCTTTGAAATCGTGTACGAGGTATGGTGGTAAAAATTGATATAGCTGACGCAATTGACAGAGTTAGGCATGCCTTTCTTCTCCATATAAAAAATAATATAAAAAATAACTAGTAGCTAGGTGATGAATGGATAACTGGTAGCAATGCATGGATAACTCATAGCACCTCGTGATAAAAAATAATATAAAAAATAACTAGTAGCTAGGTGATGAATGGATAACTGGTAGCAATGCATGGATAATTCATAGCACCTCGTGATAAAAATGTGGGTGATAACATGTACCTAGATAACTCACAGTTGAACTAGAAAAATAGGAAGAATATAAAAAAATATTCCATAATGTATTCCATTCCATAACTATTTTTTAATCATTTAATCTCTATAAACATGATCTAACTACAACTATATAAATATACTATTACATTATATCAACGAGTAGCATGTTTTATATAAACAATCACAACCACCACCGGATACTTTTCCCATTCTTGAATACGCAACCATAGTGTCACAAGTACATGCATTCTATGTGATTAGATATAAACTCTATTAATTCGCTTTAAATTTTTTAATGGAATTATTTATGTGTCACAGCACTCTGCTGTTAATGCAATGGGACGCCTGCATTCAATTCCAAACCCGCCTTACTCAGGACTACTTTCATTCGCTTAGTTAATATGGGTGCTCCACTCTCCTTTCCGAGGGTTTCATGCCTTTGAGAACACTGCAACACTGTGTAAATGCTCAATGTATGCGAGAGTTTGACGTTCCTCTTCATTAGTTTGTAACTATCCAGAACTTGGCCTTATGTTTAAGCATTTCATGAGAGTTTTGATGGAAAATCTTATAGCAGAAGGTGATGGTTGGCAAAAGGTCATCGTCGACCAAAGAGATGCTCCTCGACTTCCTTCAGGTATTGGGTTTTTAATGTAGTTTACTTCTTATCATTTAGTAGATGTTGTTTATAACATAACTCGCCTGCTAACCTTCCTTCAGGAAATATTGTCTGCAAGATTTGGAAGCAAAGTCAAAACATCGGTCGTCTCCGGAAGGGTCAAGCAGCTCCAGGTAAGGTGAATGGAAAAGCTGGTCACCCTTACGAACAGGGTTTTCAATCTTGAACAAGGTATTCTGATTTCCTTAAGAAAGAAACTCTCGAACGCCTAGATGTTGTTATTTGATTCAGGGTTTCAACCCATGAGTTCTTTTCGTAGAACTTAATATTAAGAAAACAAATCTTAACCTATACCCTAACTAATGGAATGAATTCATTCATTCATTCATGGAATTCGGCTTAATGGAATTCATTCACGAATGGAATTCCATCCATTAATTTTTTTATTCATTTCTTTATTGCTTATTGAATTTTTGTAATCCCACTTTCAAAGTATTTTAAATTTCCTGATGAAAACGTTCTAGAGATGCTGCAATTTCACTAACACCTACACATTTATTAGTTAATGTTCTTGTTTTCCATCACATTCATATTGCGAGCACCCATTCAAGGAACTATTATACATGGACAGGCCAGGTTTTGTACAGATATTTTATCCTAATAAATTGAGCAAATTTAAAGCCTCATCAAGATAGCCCTCTTTACCACTTTGACCAATGCTTAGCTTATTTAGCTTATTTGATTGCCTTTTTCTTATTTCCTAGGTGCAGTGCATAAAGAATTTTCACTTCCAGTGACTACTTTAACAGAATTGCTCCATCGCCATTCATTCAACTACCAATTGCCCATTGCTGATAATTAAGAATTACTAATCAAGTCTTAAAAATAAAACATATCATATCACTGCCATGAAAGCATTGAAAACATATCATATTTCCTTATCAAAAGAATTGCTTTTATTTTTAATGTCTCACTCCTATGATTGTGTTGTGGGGTCATCATTCATATGGAAATATACTTCGTCTGAGCAGTTTAGGTTCTCTTCTTTAAACCCCAACTCACAGTTTAGGTTCTGTGCTTTAAACCCCAACTCTCAGTTTAGGTTCTCAACTTTAAACACCCACAGCCCAGGAATCAAGCTCCAACGTCTCACAATAGTCGCCCATTGTAGGGAAAGCAGAAACCAAACAACTTATAAATGTCATCTTTAAAGAAGAAAGTCTTTTGAAATTGCACTGCATTCAATCCATCTGATTTCACTTAATATGTGTTATGCTGGTTGAGGGTTAGGCCTATCACCTTCTTTGCTGGTACTCTTAAATCCTAGGAGGAAGGCTAGAAGTTCATCCTAATCGCAATGTATTTTCTCAACACTTTCCTGTGTTGAAGATATTTGCGATCGCATGTCTGATATTTGGCGTTGAAGGATATCATGATCGCAAGGAGTTAGAAAGAAAATCTATGGACTCAACTTCAGTTTCACAAAAACAATCAGAAGTGATTAAACTATAAACCATGTATTACCTGATTCACTGGCGCTGCCAATACATGGTTGATTGGTGATCACTAATCTATTATTGGTTCTACCACACTAAATTAATTTTAACATTAAACCAAAACAATTATTGGTTAATTGTTTCAGTTTAATGTTAAACCATTTGGTTAATTGTTGAAATGATTGCAGTGTGAAACTATTGAATTAATTCTTTGATACTTTGTATTGTATGATAACCTAGCCCTTCTATGTTAAGAATTGTAATCTCACGGGATTATTATCAATAGTGTATTATTCACCTAGTTCGCAATGGACCACTATGAATAGTGCATTAATTAGTTAGTTAGTTGAGTAGTTGAGTTGGTCACATCACCTAAAATTAGTGATCCATGGTATTTACCTATGGTTTTGCTGTTATGTAGTATGCTTAATATTGAGAAGGAAATTCATTTTGCCCATGCAATCTTTATGCCCATTCTGTGTTCTTCCATTTTCTGCTTACCTTTTAGTCTTTTGTAATCTTTAACATGGTATCAGAGCATATGCTTGATCCTTGTATGGGTAAGCCTTTTCACACAGTGAAAAGCACACGCACACTCCGGCGGTGATGAAGCCTCAAAGACGGAACGCTCTCCTCTTGGCTTATTTTTTTTCTCTCTCTTGGAGCATAGCCATACCCTATCCCTATCAGGAACTATGGTACCCTCATCAGCACCATCTTTTTCCCACTGGTAAAGCGCGGTGCCATTGCCCTTTCTATACAGAGAAAGTGTTGTACCACCGCACTGTTCATTCAACCAAAGCACGGTGAACCTTGGTCTCTTACACCACTTTTTGGTACCGCGTGTCACAGACAGACTTCGAAAGCGCTCTTGACTTGCTGAAGGTGGTGTGTGGCACTGCCCGAAAGTCTGTTGAGGGCGTGGCCAGCCCAACAACTCTCTGACAGACTACGCCTTAACCTACATAATCCGTTTATCTTATAACACTTAACTTCTTAGCAATTTAACTATGTCACATTAGCCTTACGACACATTTAACACTTAGCCAATAAAATGCATAAAAGATGCAGTAGTAGTAAAAGACACCAAGAAATAAGTGTGGGTTTCCCAACCGGCAGAGCCCAAAGATTTTATAAAAGAGAAAAATGTTTACATCAATGGAGTTTCCCAAGGCAGAGCTCTGGGTGCAAGCACACTAGCCACTACACCCAAAAATACAAAGAGATACAGGTGCACGAGACTGTCGCTAGCTTAGGCGACCAGTCATCTGCGCCTTCCTTGGTACTCTTAAATCAACTAGAACAATTCTTTGAGCACTATCAATACAAAAAGATGCATGTTGGTCTATGTCTCAGCTAGGATTACATTTCATTAAAAAAACTTAAGCTTGAATTTCTTCCTTGAAGTGTACTTGGGCTTCTTCTTCTTTGTCTCCTGGATCTTGATGCTAAGTAGTTCTTCTTCTTCAAATTTTGGAACATAATGCAAGTCTTATTATTTTTCAACTTTTGTAACATAGTGTAAGTCTTCTTCTTCTGTTTCAACATGATTTTTCTTGTTGTCATCTTTACCTGCACGGTGAAAAATTTTGTCAGAAAAATATGAATATATTTCATCTTTTCTTGGAGAGCATTCACATCTTGGTATTGCTCATCGATGACAACTACTTCATCATTCTCATTGACTTCTTCACTTGCATGTATCCATTGTGCATCCTTCATTGCTTCTTCAAAAAATGTGGACTGAGAAGAAACCAGACGATACTGTAGATGCACATCACTAACAAGAGTCTTCTCATAGATCTCCCTCAAACTTCTGGTTTTCTGGTTTTGGGGTGGGATGTTTGTTGTTGTTTCATTTGTGCCGCTATCAAGTGTTCGTTGCTCATTCTCAAAAATTGTTGCAACTTCTATGCTACTATCAACTGTCTCTTGCTCAGATAGTCTATCACTCACATCACTGGGTACTACTACATTAATATGTTTATTGTCATATGCTAAAACAATTGGATCAACAACCTTTGTTGGGATTACATGATCATTCACTGCCTCATAATCAAAGTCTTCTTTAATGCCTTCCACTTCACTATGGGATTCCTAGTGCTTTGCACGACTTGCAAAGTCACTTTCTTCTACAACTGGTTCTTCACTAAATACTTTTTTCAGTATATTTGATGCTTTTATTGGAGTTTCAACTTCTACAATATAATGAAATAGTGAATAGTCTATACTTTCTTGTATGAGACATAAGGCAACAACTTGCCTTCTTTCTTTTTGGAACACATTAAAGCTTTAAATGAATCTGGATCTCTCGGATCTTCTTTAACTATGAAATGCCACAAATCTTGTAATTTTAACAAATTACTTACTTTGATTGCTCATACATCATAATCATCTCCACCAAATGTTTTCAATAACCCTTTTGGTGTTAACAAATTTCTTACCTCTTCAATTTATTCTAGTAGTGCTTCTGGTAGCACCATCTTCAAGAATCGATCTTCTTGTCCAGATCACAACCTCCAATAAGATTAGATCTATGAGTGTGTGTGATTTCCACTTCATGAAAAGTCCTACCCAAGAGATAAAAAAAAAGAAAAAAAAATACACCCGATTCCTGATGTGTTCAGGATTCAATGGCAACCTCCTTGTGTGTGTGCTTTCCACTATGTGAAAAGGCTTACCCAGACAAGTATCAGACCATAAGCTCTTATACCATCATAAAGAAAACAAGCGAAGCAAATTCAAGACATAAACAAAATGGACAGAGGAAGTCTTGCATGCAATAAACAGGTTGGCGATGAAACCAGAACCAGGGCATAGCAGTGTACCTCTCTCACCTGTAGATAGAGGGTCTACAAGCAGTAGTGGGAAG
>Ga0233352_1000023_pt1 | contig 10149 bp, 7 predicted proteins | sample GEONDECOMP313_FD_180710 | JGI IMG/M metagenome (GOLD analysis project Ga0233352, IMG submission 180710) | Leaf litter microbial communities from Shasta-Trinity National Forest, California, United States - GEON-DECOMP-313 | ecosystem: Environmental > Terrestrial > Plant litter > Unclassified... | reverse complement strand
AAGCGGGGGGGGGGGGGAGGAAAACAACCCCCTCTCAGGGGGCTAAGTTTTGGTATTATTTTATATAAAAATAAGTTACAAAACTATTGGGCTGTGCAAAGGAATAAAGATATTATCTGACCTTTTTTTAGATAGTGCAAGGATTTATTAGTTATCGCCTTTTTGATATATTGGTTTTTACTACACCATCCTCATGCAGTATAATTAAAGATCTGAGTATTATACTTGATCCTAGGGTAAATTTATTTATCATTAAAATACATAATATATGTTACTTTTACTTTTATTATTAATACCCATAGCGGGTATATTTATTATATCAACAGGTATGTCTTATGAGCTATCAGCTTTAAACATAAGACGTATTAAAACAACAGCATTAAGTACATCTATAATTAATTTATTTGTTTCTTTAATAGTATTTATCCTATTCGACTTTAGTAGTAATCAATTTCAATTTGTACAAGAATATCATCAGATAAGTTCATATGATTTTTATTTAGGTGTGGATGGTTTATCTATTTATTTTGTACTATTAACTACTATAATAATGCCTATAGCGCTATTATCTAACTGAACATCTATAAGTGAAAATGTTAGATCTTATGTTATAATAGTGTTGTTATTAGAAACTTTATTATTAGCAGTTTTTTTAGTTTTAGATATCTTATTGTTTTACATCTTTTTTGAAAGTATCTTACCTCCTTTATTTTTATTAATAGGGTTGTTTGGATCAAGTAATAAAGTAAGAGCTAGTTTTTACTTGTTTTTATATACATTATTCGGATCCTTATTCTTATTATTATCAATTCTTACTATCTCTTCAATAATGGGTACTACAGATTTTGATGCTTTATTTAAAACTAATTTTAATTACTCTACACAATTATTTATATTTTATGGTATATTTATAGCATTTGCAGTTAAAACTCCATTAATGTTCGTTAATGGGTGATTATTAAAGGCTCATGTTGAGTCACCTTTAGGTGGAAGTATTATTCTTGCGGGTATAGTTTTAAAACTAAGTCTATATGGTGTATTTAGACTTCTTTTACCTATATTGCCTAAAGCTTCTTTAGATTTAACGTATGTAGTTTATTTATTAGGGGTAATTACTGTTATTTATGCTAGTCTAAGTACTTTACGTACAATAGACATAAAAGAAATTATCGCTTATTCTTCTGTTGGTCATGCTGCTATATATTTAATGGGGTCCTTTAGTAATAGTATTCAAGGTATAGAAGGTGCAATACTTCTAGGTCTAGCTCACGGACTAGTGTCTCCAGGTTTATTTATATGTGCGGGTGGTATTTTATATGACAGAACACATACTAGATTAATAACATACTATAGAGGAATGACTCAAATAATGCCTCTTTTCTCTATATTATTTTTTATATTATGTCTAGGTAATATGGGAACACCATTAACTTTAAATTTCGTGGGTGAATTTTTATCTTTATACGGAGCTTTCGAAAGATTACCTATATTAGGTTTTTTAGCTAGTTCTTCTATAGTATTTTCAGCTGCATATACTATTTTTTTATATAATAGAATAGCCTTTGGTGGTGTTCTTTCTAAACATATTTCTGCTAATATCCCTGACTTGAACAAGAGAGAATTTTTATTGTTATTTATATTAGTAACATTTACTGTTGTACTAGGTATATACCCTGCCCCTATATTAGATGGTTTACATTACTCAGTTTCAACATTAATCTATAATTCACCATAAGTTAATGATCTTTCTGTTTTTTCTCCAGTGGGGCTTGCCCTCCGTTAGTAGGGTACCACCCCCCCCCCTTATTCTTCCTTAAGGGGGTGGAGGGAACAAGGGGAAAAATAGGAGTGCTGTATAAGTATATTTTGCTAATTTAATGGTAGGAGATTGTGAATAAAGTTCTAGGTTAAATAATCTTGCACATCCTTATTTAAATATTTATCCTACACAATGTACGGTAGGTAAGATATATATTTGTAAGATTAGTGTTTATTGTGTTTAACCTAGGTAGTATTGTTGTATTTGCATATACAATAAAGACTTTACTGTTATTTTAAATAATTTAAGATTGTCTTCTAATGTTTATAGGTATTAATTTTAAATTTACTGATAGTAAATTTGTTTAATATCATAAATCTTACAAATATAAATCTGGCTATAATAGGTAGTTTTATTACAATATATTTAATATATTGTACATATAACTTTTACGCTCAGCTACGCTGGAAATAAAAAAAAAATTTTTTTTTATTCCAGTACTAGGAAGCTTCTTAAAGTAAGGTAAAACCTCGCTTCCCCCTTTTATGCGTTTCTTTTTATTTTTATTAAATATAAAAAAAAAGCATGCATAAATTGATTATAAGGAAAATATTTATTTTCCAGTAGAAAGTTTTCTTTCTACAGTAAATAATATTGAAGACTTTTCTTCTTATTTTTACTAACCTTTAAACTTTTATATCCTATTTAAAATCTATTTTTTTTTGGTTCACTTTTAACTACTAATCATTAGTTTTGTACTAAAGTACGATAATAGTGGTGAACCGTAATAGTTAAATGAGATAATGATGCATTAGTAATAGCTTTTGCTATGAAAGCATTGAATAATAAAACAATAATTAAAATGCCTCAATTAGTACCTTTTTATTTTATTAATCAAGTAACTTTTGCTTTTATATTACTTGTAGTAATGATCTACGTGTTTTCAAAATATGTATTACCAAGATTTGTTCGTTTATTTTTAACTCGTGTATTTATAAGTAAATTATAATTACTTGGTGTAATGGTATAAAAAAAGTAGAATTTCTTTTTTATTAAAAAAAAGAATAAAATTATTGGTATAACCAACAGTATTAATAGAATAGCCTAAATATTTTCTCGCTTTCTATTATTGTAACAACTATTAATTATAAATCACAATAAGATAAAAAAAAATCATGACAAATAATTTATACACAGAAATAACTAGTCCTTTAGATCAGTTCGAAATAAGAAACTTATTAAGTTTAGATGCACCTATATTAGCCAATTTACACTTATCATTAACTAATATTGGATTGTATTTAACTATGGCCGGTGTAATAATATTCGGTTTAAGTGTTTTAACAACTAACTACAATAAAGTAGTAAGTAACAACTGATCAATTAGCCAAGAAACAATATATGCCACTGTTCATAGTATTGTAACAAATCAAATAAACCCTAATAAAGGACAAATATACTTTCCATTTATGTATACTTTATTTATATTTATTTTAATAAATAATTTGATAGGTTTAGTTCCATACAGTTTTGCGTCTACAAGTCACTTTGTGTTAACTTTTTCTCTTAGTTTCACTATCGTTTTAGGTGCAACTTTTTTAGGGTTCCAAAAACATGGTTTAGAATTCTTTTCTTTACTAGTACCTGCGGGTTGTCCTTTAGCATTATTACCATTATTGGTAATAATCGAGTTTATTTCATACTTAGCTAGAAATATATCTCTTGGGTTAAGATTAGCGGCCAACATATTAAGAGTAGAGTAGGTTTCTTACTCTTTATGTGTAAAAGAGCCAAACTCCGGGGAAGCCCTAAAGCTCTAATAACTAAAGATAAGAAGGAAACTTCTTGTCCGGCCTGATTAATGTCTCAGGGTATAGTAATATCATTAGAGATTCTAGCAATAGGAATGGGTGATCGCGGATCTAAATCAGACATTGTCTGTAAAAGAGCAACGAGTAGACGGTTCTTTCATTATATTATGTTTAATTATAAAGCATTATTTTAAGTATAATGATAAGGTGTACTCTAGTCGCCGGGAAAGCCGGTTCTTGGGAGAAATTCAGTAACTCAAGATTAAAGATATCACAATAGCCTTTCCTTATTTTATGATATTACTACTTCTTTGTAATATTTTTGCATGCAAAAAGATTGAAAGGGAGGTATTAGTAAACCATCATATTATGGTTATGTATAAGGACTTATATACTTATACACTCTATTCTATTATATCATTAATAGCGGAGTAACCTTGTAAACACCTTTAAAGAAAGGATAGAATTTATATTATAAACACCTTAGAATAAGGATAAAGTTTATATTATAAACGCCTTTAAAGAAAGGATAAAGTTGTGGACGATTTATATTATCTATTGTTAAAAATTCCAATAGAAAATCTTTATTATCCTATAGCATTAATTTAAACAACGTAAGATCACGTTGTTTATTTTATGAGTCTAAAGGAAAATTCACCAGTTTCAACCAAATAGCAGTTAGGGCGTATTCAACTTCAAGAAAAGATGGTTCTTCTATAGACTCTAGTAGTTTAGTTGTTTTCTCTGACGCTGACCTAAACAAACTAGATATCCTTAAATATGTTAAGGGTAATGCCGGAATTTATATGTGAACTAATAAATTGAATGGTAAAAAGTATGTTGGTAGTTCCGTTGATTTAAGACGTAGATTATTGGAGTATTACAACGTTAATAGACTACTAAATGAAGAATCTATGCCTATTAATGTTGCATTATTAAAATATGGTTATCATAACTTTAGTCTTACTATCTTAGAAATCTGTGACACTGATGGTCTTATGTCTAGAGAAAAACACTTTTTTGAAGTATACTCTCCAGAGTATAATATATTAAAAACTCCTGGAAGCCCTTCACGAGGATCTGGATGAAAACATTCAGAAGCTGCTATAGAGAATATGCGTGCTGCTGCCAAGATAAGAAGTCAATCTCCAGAAAATTTAGCAAAACTGTCTGCAGCTCAATCTAGTAGTATCAAAGTAGAAGTAATTGATTTGGAAAAAAATACTTCTACTACTTATAATGCCATTAAAGTTGCTGCCCGTGCTTTAGGTATTGATAAAAGATATATCGAACATTACATTTACTTGAATCAAGATAAACCTGTTTTAGGTAAATATACATTTAAACTACTAAATACAGATGGTGAAAGTCCAAAATCAGTTAAGGTAAAAAAAGTTCAAAAAACTAGTATGAAACTGGAGGTTACTAATGTTGAAACTAAGGAGGTTACAATATACCCTTCTATTGGTGTTGCAGCTAGAGCATTAGGTTATCGTCAACCTAGTATATCTTTATACTTAAAAGAAAATAGAACTAAGCCTTTTAAAGGTACATATTTGTTTAAATTAGTTTAAGATTACTTTGGTTAATCTCATCTACTTTACAAGGTAGAATAAATCAGGATAAATTTGTGAATTTCGTTTATCAGGTCACATGCTATTAAATATATTAGCAGGTTTCACGTATAATATAATGACTTCAGGTATTATATTCTTCTTTTTAGGTTTAATTCCTTTAGCGTTTATTATAGCTTTCTCTGGTTTAGAGTTAGGAATTGCCTTTATACAAGCACAAGTGTTTGTTGTATTAACATCTTCATATATAAAAGATGGGTTAGACCTACACTAATTAAAAATCTGGTTAAATATAACTATACCTTAGCTATGTCTAAACATAGATTAACCTAACCTTTAAATAAATATCTAATTTGAAACCATCACTCTTGGGTTTAGCTAGATTTCTAGATCTATATTTTTATAGAGCAATGCTCTAATTTCTAGTTTACGTCCCATATCCCCTTATATGGGGGGGGTAGGGAAACTTATCCCTTGAGGCTAGTAAAAATTATAGGTAAGATTTATGTGCAGTTGATAAAATAACAGTTTCATATATATATTTAGCTGCTAAAGTACTAAAATTACACGAAACTGATATTAAAAAAACCTTTTAAAGGTAATTTAAACTAGTAGATTATGGCGAATAGCTAAACTAGTTTATAGCTTAAAACAAATAGTCCCAGATATTAAAATTTATAAGGACAATTTAGATATATTATATATAATATAAGAGGTGGAGGTATCTTCTTTTTTTAGTATTTATACTCTATTTATAAAAAAAAGCATGAAAAAATTTAAAATATAACTAATAAACCATGTAGTTGACTATATTTTATTATGTTTATGTTTATGTATTTATGTTATAGTAAAATATAACCTAGATACATAAGGCCTTATAGTCAAGTGGTTAAGACATAATGTTTTCATCATTACATACGAGGGTTCGAACCCCTCTGGGGCTAAGATTTAATCTTATATCTTTATATATTGTGACACTAATAGTATAAGTGCTATATCTATATAGATATAGCATAGGAAAGTCCTGCGCTTATTAAACATATGCACATAAATTTATTAGTGCAAAAGTAAAAACTTTGGTATTAAACCGAAAATAGTAAAGATATTTTTAACTAAATATATATGTATGCCTTTCTTAGCTTCCCTTATTTATTTTTTTTTAGAAATGCGAAGCTGGAATATGGTATATTATATATAGTATGATATAATTGCTAACCTACAAGCCTATGTTAAGCCTTAATTTAGATAAATAGCTCTCACAGAAACCGGCTTAATGGTGTCCAAACAATATTAAATTATTCCTGTTGGTAGGGCCGACATTGTCGGCCCTTTATTTTTATTATTTTTATAAAAATAATAAAAAATATAGGGTACCTTCAACCCACCCCTCTTCCTCTTCACATAGTGATGGGTTTCAGACCCTTATGGGGCTAAGTTTTGTAATTATTTTTTATTTAAGATAAATAATATCCAAAGCTTAGAAACTAATCATATTCTTCATTTTTCCTTACTTTACCTTTATTTTAAATGTGATGCTAAAAAGAAGGTAAGCTTACAAAGGTTTTTCAAAAGAAAAGCATGTAAAGATGTATGAGATATATTTTCACTCCGTAGTTGCCGCTTCGCTAAAAGCTATATAATTTGTAGGTAATTATGAAAATGTTTTGTATAACCCTAATTTATAATGTATAACTGAAAAACCTAAGGTTACTTTATTTTAATAATTAAATAAAGATAGCTTTACTATGAAAGAATCTAATAAGCCTTGAAGGGTATTTATAAGGTTAAGCATGAAAGAATGGTAGGATATAGATGAAAACCTATTACATAAGTAAGTAGCTGCCTTACCCTACCATACCCACTAAGGACTCCGGGCAAAAAAAATACTTTTTTTTGCCAGCTACGCAGTAACTGTATAAATTTATGGTATATTAAAGGGAATTAAATACCCTGTTTTTTTTTTTATGCCTACTAATTTTGTTGTATATACCTATAGTTTTACTAACAATAAACAGAATTAGTAAAGATCGTATTATAAAATTAAATTAGCTAATAAGAATTAATAAAGTTATTACTTTTATTGCAGCTATACTGCACATAAAGCATTAAATATTTTACACTGATAAAGTATATTTTCTTTGAGAAAACTCTTCTCAAAAAAAAACAACTCTCATTAGCTTAATGGTAGAGCAAGATACTTCTAATATCTGGATCCAAGTTCAAGTCTTGGATGGGAATTTTTTTTTTACTAATATAGCATATTATTAAAGCTTTATAATAATATTTATAGGTGTTATAATAACTAACTATTCTAAATAATTAAGTAAGAACTGATCAATTAGTCAAGAAACAATCCATTGAGTTAGAAAGTTATGAATTGTAAATTTGCATAAAGAGTTTTAATTTAATTGCCTTCATAGAAACTATCCTATCATGGTTATCTAGATGTGATATATTGAAGGATAAAGAGTTAGTTTATCTCAACATTATATATGGAAAGAACAGGTTACTTAACCATATAATAAAGTATTTAATCCACAAAAAGAAAGAATCGTTAAATCTAATCTGTGGTGTAGGCTTGCACCAGAGGACTGAAAATTAAAAAACTACATAGTGCTGTCCTAAAATATCTATAAAAAAAAAATCAGATATAAGATAGTTTAGTAAGAAAAAAAAAGTAATATGCAAAAAGCAAAAATGAAAAAATAATATTATACTTACCTATAAGTAAATAGGTGGGGGAATGGTAAAAGAAGAGTTAATTTAGGAATATATACCTTTTTGTCAATATTAAATAGTAATATAGACATAATATATCTATCTTTAATTTAAAATATATACTGTGACTTTATGGGTATAGCTTATAGTATTGTATATGCAATGCAGGTCCTTTAAATTAAATGGACGGGCATAGGTTAATGGTAGACCGTTCGTCTTCCAAAAAAAGTGTGTCGATTCGACTTCGACTGCCCGTATTGTTATATAGATATCTATATTACTTTAATGAAAACCAAGAACTCTTTTACTGGTGTTATTTTGCTAAAGAGAAAAATTACCGCATGTGCCTTCATTATATTAAAAATTGATACAAAAACAGATTGGTATATTTATATACGTGTAAAATGGTACAAGCAGCTAAAATTATAGGAACTGGATTAGCCACAACAGGTTTAATAGGGGCGGGTGTAGGAATCGGTGTGGTGTTTGGTGCATTAATATTAGGTGTATCTAGAAATCCATCCTTAAGAGGTCAACTATTTTCTTATGCAATCTTAGGTTTTGCCTTTGCAGAGGCTACAGGTTTATTTGCTTTAATGATGGCTTTTTTATTATTATACGTGGCTTAATAAAACATAAAGGTCTATATTATAAACCTTTTTTGGTATAACTATGAAATTTTTTAATATTTATTTAGTAATATAGGTATCTCCACCTCTACCTCTACAGAACAATAGGCCCATATTATAACAGACTTTTTTGGTTTAACTATCTGAAATTTTATCTTATTTCTTTGTTATAGTAATATAGGTATCTCCACCTATACAAAAGAATATAAAGGTCCATATTATAAGACTTTTTTGGTTTAACTATCTTAAATTTCAAGATAGATTTAATAATTACAATTTAATGCACTTTATCCGAGATTTATTATAATCTAATCCTAATATTTTAGGGGATTCAGAGGTATCATGTACTAAATAATGCAAATACTGCACCCATACTTAAAACGTAATGGAAATGAGCTATAACATAATAGGTAATTATATAAAAAATTATCTATGAAGATAAAATGTAACTTTTCTTATCACATTTATATAGTTTACAAGGGTATGCCTAAAAACTTAACGGTTTTTTGTAGTATAAGTGATTACTCTGATGACTTTGCAGGATGAAATTTAATAAGTAGTTTTGGCTATATTATAGTTAATGTTAAATAGCAGTAAATAAATTTATTAATTATAAATTACTTAATATAAATTAGTAATGGTATAAAAAAAATACCATTAAAATGAAAAATTAACTTGAGTTTGATGATGGCTCTGAATGAACGCTGTCCAAATGCTTGACACATGCTAATCGAACGTCTAAGTTTTAGTGACTTGAATTTTCCCTTACATAGTAAGGGAAAAATCAGCCAAGATTAATTAGAAGTGGTGTACAGGTGAGTATATGGTATTTTGGCTGCCTTTAAGTAAGGAGGAAAATCCCTTATAATGAAAGGAAGCTAGCTTCCGCTTTTAGATGACAATTAATACCTCGGGTAGGTAGTAGTTAAGGTAATGACTTAACTAGCTTAAAACTCCGTAGTTGAGGCTGAGAGGTCGATCAACCACATTGGGTCTGAAAAAACCCCAATACGTATAGTACAGCAGTGAGGAATATTGGTCAATAGCCTAACGGCTGAACCAGCAATTTGGGGGAATGTATATAGCTTTGTGACCTTTTTATTCGGCTACGCTGGGTAAAGAGGTCAATAAACAAAGCTAGATCAGTTTAGCTGAATAAAGTTCTAGATAGAATACTGATTATGACAATTTTCTATCTATATGTCTTGACCAAATTACGTGCCAGCAGTCGCGGTAATACGTAGAAGACTAGTGTTATTCATCTTCATTAGGTTTAAAGGGTACCTAGACGGTATTACTAGCCCAAAATAGGGTACAGTTTTACTAGAGTTTTATATGAGGAGGGGAGTATTTATGGAGTAGAGATAATATTTTTTGATACTGTGAAGACTGGTAGCGGCGAAAGCAACCTCCTATCTAAAAACTGACGTTGAGGGACGAAGGCTTGGGTCGCAAAAAGGATTAGATACCCTAGTAGTCCAAGCAGAGAATTATGAATGCCATGGATTAGACTGTTTAATTTAATATGTAAGTGAATTAAATTAATTTTTAATCTGTAAATGAAAGTGTAAGCATTCCACCTTAAGAGTAATGCGGCAACGCAGGAATTAAAATCATTAGACCGTTTCTGAAACCAGTAGTGAAGTATGTTATTTAAT
>Ga0233352_1000020_pt1 | contig 10787 bp, 11 predicted proteins | sample GEONDECOMP313_FD_180710 | JGI IMG/M metagenome (GOLD analysis project Ga0233352, IMG submission 180710) | Leaf litter microbial communities from Shasta-Trinity National Forest, California, United States - GEON-DECOMP-313 | ecosystem: Environmental > Terrestrial > Plant litter > Unclassified... | reverse complement strand
CATTTTCGTTAGAGAGGAGATTATCCATGCATCCTTTGCAAATAAGATAATAACTCAATAGTTGCATGGCATAGGAAGGTAAATAGTCTGAAATAATAAATATTGTGTTTTATCACTCCCTATACACACAACTTCTTCATTGGTTCCACGACGAAATCCATGTGGCACATCATGGTTGGGCTAGCGAAATAACAGTCAATGTTACAAAGAACGTCTTCATAAAAAATGCTTTGAGTTCTTATGTATAAATCAAGACATTTTTTGAAAGGGTAAAAGTAGTATTGTCTAGTTCTAAGTTTCAAATGTTAAATATAGGAAATAGGGGGGTTATTTTGTGAGTACAACTATGTAGAATATTGAGATGGTTGAGGTTGGTTATTGCACTAAAAAGTGCATGCTACAACTTAGGTTGACAAATAGCATGCCACAAATAATGAAATACTAATACTAATAATATAAATGAATTAAGAAAAAATTTAAATTTAAAAATAATTCTAGATCCCTATTAACCTTATTCTAATTAAAAGGCTCAAAGGGATAGATCTCACATTTTTGAATCCTCAAAAATGTTTGTATTTAAAGGGATTTGATCCATGTTAACAATTATAGATTCATGGATGCAAACATAATGTCTTGAAACTAAAGAAAGATTTCTATTTCAAACGATTTGATAATTCTTTATGTTTGATTGATGTAGGTTTAAGGTATATCTAATTTATTAATTTTCAAAAAGCCAAAAAATATTAGTGAAGAGATGGCATTGAAGAAAATAAGAGGTGATGAAGTAGTAATTTCAATGAGAATTAACTAGTAGAAAGATTACTACGGTTCATAGGCTTTGTGTTATGGTCGAGTTCTAAGGCTCGGCTAGGGCTCCTTGAGACTCGTCTAGCTCAAGGTTTAGAGGAGGCAATCGCTTCTCCGCAAGCCGGAGGTCTTGCTCGACGTCTGAATGGCGCTTCCTAAGGTTGGCTAGGGTTTCATCACGAGGCCTTCAGGAGGTTTCTCCTTAGGGGCGTGGTGAGATCGCCATGGCGTCCAACGAGGGCAGGTCAACGACACCCTCCGCTTTCCCCCTTCCTGAAATCGAGGCCTTTACCCGACTGAATTCCACGATTGGAAAGAAAGCAACAAGGAAGGAGCTACCAAAATTTGTCAAGAAGCTTGAGGATATACCAAAAGTGGCCCTCCCTCAGGAATACATAATCAGAGTCGCTCTCTCCCTTGTTGATCAAGCTCTGATCGGTCAATTCACAGGGTTGTGGCCTACTCTGAAAGCCACAGAGGGATGGGTCCAAAGGAATTGATCTCCCAAAATGTGGCCTCATACTCACTTGGAAGAGGGTAGTTCTTGTTCGATTTTCAGTCCAAAGCTGATAGGGACCTAATCTTTAGGATGGTCCTTACTTCATGAGGCTACAAGGGATCTACTTGAACCGTTGGACCCCTAACTTCGATCCAACAACAAATATCCCCACAACAGTCCTCGTATAGGTCTGGTTGCCAAACCTCCCAATGCACTGCTTGAATCCAGAAGCTCTGAAATTAATCGGGAACGTCCTCGACATATTTATTGATACGACGAACCCCATGGATAAGTACGCCTGTGCACGTATATGCATAGAGGTAGATCTGGAAGTCAGTCTGCCTGAAGCAATCAAACTAACAGTTGGAGCCTGATCTCACTTTCAGAAATTGAATTAGGAACAACTACCTTTCTAGTGTAGAGTTTGTCATGAATATGGCCACTTCCATAGAAATCGCTCGAAAAACCAAGAAGCTCAACCGGAAAAGGAAAAGGATGAAGGATGGAAAGCCGCCAAGAAGTATAAAACTAATCCTAAATCTGGGCAAGGGCCTCGTAGAGAGGCCAAAAATCCAGATACGGTCAAAATTGCTCCAACCCCCCCCTCCAAACAAGTCATCTGAGCAAGCCCCCTTTAAGGCCAACGATAACAGCTTTAGTCTTCTTTAAGGCCCCGAGGAGAATGAAGCTCATGAAGCCTCAATAGATGGTTCAGAACCTCTCGTGGCAAGTTAGCGAGAGGCAGCCTCTGAAGCAGAGGAAACTGGAACTCAGATAGAGGCAGTCACTGAATCCAAATTAGAAGAAGAAGAGGAAGTGGAACTAGAGAAGTCGCAGTCAGGAAAGAAGAAATCTACTCGCAGAAGAAAATTGGCCAAAGAAAAACGGGAGCAGGCTACCTACAAGGACAAGCTACAAGGATCCCAACAAAACATTGAAAGGCTCCTAAGGAACCCTCGAAACTCTAGGCAATCAAGGCCACCCCCAAAAAGGGTCCTGCCTTCCGCCAAAGGTAACTAATGAAGGTTCTCTCCTAGAATTGTAGGGGATTGGGTAGCAGAAGTGAAGAAGAAGAAATGAAAGACTTGCTAAGAATTTATCATCCTGATCTCCTACTAATCCAGGAGACCAAAATGGAGGAAAGGACTTTCCTCCATTTCACTTCATATTTCTGGAAAAAAAGGAAAAGGCATCGCAGTCAGCTCTAGAGGAGCCTCTGGAGGTTTGGGTACCCTCTGGGATGCTTCGTTGTATGAATTAGTCGAAACCCAAACCTGTAATCATTGGATCTTTACAAGGCTTCTTCAAAAAGCAATAGGAATTCAGGTATGTCTCTTTATTTTGTATGTTCTTTTTCTTTTGTCGGAAAAAAAAAAAGATTGTTGGACTCGCCTTCGGGAAGTTAGTAGTAGTATTATCATTGACAACATCATCTTAACAGGTGATTTAAATGTCATCTTGAATCAATCTGAAAAAAAAGGGGAGGTACTACTGTCAGTGGCCCCATCCAAGAACAAGTTGATGAGCTTATTCTATACTTGGAGTTGGTAGATATAGGCCCCTCCAATGGAAAATACACTTGGACCAACAAAAGGATAGGCCCGAGGCATATAGCCGCCATACTGGATAGATTCCTAGTCTAGGAATCCTTCCTGTTGCTAGGACTAAACCCTTCATCTAGAATCCTAACTTTTGGAGGCTCGGATCATAAGCCAATATTCTTAGAGATATAAAAAGGAATCAAACCTGGGTCTTATCCCCTTCCACTTCAGCTCTCTTTGGACCTCCCAAAAGGATTTCTTGGAAGTAGTCAATGATGCGTGGTCATACCCGGTTACCGGCTCGACATTTTACATATGGGAGGAAAAGTTCCGCAGAGTTAAAAAGGGCCTCAAAAGCTGGGTCAAATCCATTCCCACCCCAGCTCAACAAAGGCAGGATGCCCAAAACTAGCTGGAAGACCATCAAGAGATTCTGGAATTTGCTCCTATTACCAAAGAGATGATTGACAAAGAAGTATCCCTTCTTCAGTCCTTGCACTCAACCTCTCGTTAAGAAGAAGAATTTTGGAGGCAAAAATCTCAAAGCTTATGGCTCAAAGTGGGAGATCGAAATACAACTTATTTCCAAAAGCATGCCGAAGCCAGGAAACAATTCAAAGTAGTCCAAGAGATTCAGGATCAAGGACACGTGATCACTAGGTTTGACAAAATTAAAGAAGAGGCAACCAAACATTTTAGCTCCATCTATATTGAGGATTGTACAACTCATCCCCGAGAGATTTCTGACTCCATGGATCTAGTTCCCACCTTATTGCAACGAACAGATAATATCAACCTGTGCAAACCCATAATGTTGGAAGAACTAAAGGCAGTGGTAGAGGATATGGAGGAGGATAAAGCTCTAGGCCTAGACGGTTTTAGCGCAAGGTTTATAACCTCTTGCTGGGACATCATCCACAAAGACCTTTTCAAAATGGTGCTGAAATCACAAAATTGTAACAAGATCAGAGGGAGTACCAACTCTGCCTTCCTAGCCCTCAATCCAAAGGAAAAAGATGCGACCACCTTTGACAGATTTCGACCCATTTCTTTATGCAATATTGGTTACAAAATCATCACCAAAATAATGGCCATTCGGATAAAAGGCATTCTCCATAAAATCATTCCAGTAAACCAAGGAGCATTCATTGAAGGACGAAAAATATGGGACAACATCATCTTGGTTCAGGAGGCAATCCATTCATGTCTTTGAAATCGTGTACGCGGTATGGTGGTAAAAATTGATATAGCTGACGCATTTGACAGAGTTAGGCATGCCTTTCTTCTCCATGTCATGAGGAAATTTGGCTTCAACCCTGCCTTCATTCGGTGGGTTAAAGACTACATTAGCGAACCTTGGATAGCTCCACTCATCAATGGACGAGTGGCGGGTGTTTTTAAAACCTCTAGAGGTCTGTGCCAAAGATGCCCCATCTCCTATACGCGCTGATTCAAGCAGTAGTGCTAAGCTTCCAGTTAGATCGAGCAAGGGAAGACCAGGAACTCATAGGTGTAAGAATGGCCCAAGGATTTAAGAACATAAACCATGCCTAGTTCGTTGATGACACCGTCCTTATGGGAGGCACAAGTACTAATTTAGCTAGGCGGTTTAAAGCAACGCTTGACTCTTACTACAAGGTCTCAGGCAACTTCCTAAATTAGAGGAAAAGTCAGATCTATAGTTGGAACATCAACCCGAGAGAAATGATTGATATATCTCGAATCCTTGGGATCGAGGGGACCACCCTTTGAGATTCATTTTTAAGTATCTTGGTGTTCCTATCTTTAGAGTCTCCCCAAAATCAAATGCCTGGAGTCTGTTGCTGGAAAGATTCAAGAAGAGAATCCTCACATGGAGGGTGGTCTGGTTCAACTTGGAAGGAAAAGTGACTCTCATCAAATCAGTTCTGTGCAACCTTCTTATTAATCAATGCTCCCTCCTATTAGCCCCCACTAAAACCCTGTCTTTGTTCGACAACCTGCTCCTTAATTTCTTTTGGCAAGGTGGGAAAAGTGGCAAGGGGAAAAAAAGTTTTCTCTCGTCCGTTGGAAAAAAGATAAAAAATTCCACTTAGGAGGGAGGGCTTTAGATCTGGGACTTAAAATACCAAAATTTAGCGTTGGGAGCCAAGCTCCTTTGGAACATAGTTTCCGATAAGAAATCCTAGAGTAGTAAAGTCCTCAGAATAAAGTACTTCTCAGGTTCCCATCTGTGTTGTATGGATAACGAACCCAAGGTCAGGAAAGGCTCTCCTATATTCTCCTTATGCAACAAATCTCTCCCAAAGTTTAGAGCCGAATTAATTGGATTCTAGGAAATGGGAAGCATATCAATATTTGGAAGGACCCCATCATGGGGAGCCCCTCCTTATCTACAGCACCAAGACTTCAAAACTTACGAAATTGGATGGAAGGCCAAGGCCTGGAAACTCTCTGGGCCATTTCTTCTTGGAGCCCCGTTCACCCTTACTCCTAGTAGAAATGGAATATCCCTGACTGACCATTCCACCTGTTAGAGGAAAAAGTCGTGTTTGTCTTCCTTCTGCAGGGCTCAACATCATTATCAAAAGTCTGAAAAGATAAAAAGAGGTTGGGGATTAAATTCAAGCTCGTACACTACAGCTCAAGGCTACCATCTCTTCTCTGTTATTCCAAATGTCCGTGATATGTTTGTCTGGACCCTGGCTCATGGGAGTGTCCTCATAGGTGATAATCTAGAAAAACGAGGCTTCGTCGGTCCTTTCCAATACCCCCTATGCTGAGAAAGCAAAGAAACCGCAATGCACTTGTTCTTAAATTTCCCCTTCGCGGTGGAAATCTGGGACTGGATAACAACCCCGTTGTTTGCAATCATAGACCTTCCTGATTCCATCCTCTCGCTCTTCAGCTCCTGGGACTCTCCAGTAAAAACCTAGACTCAATTTCAGTTGGTTGACTCTTCCCAAATTTATAATCTGGAAAATATGGTTGGAAAGGAACCAACACATTTTTAAAGGAATTGCACAAAGCACTACCCAAAAACAAGATCCCTTTAAACCCAGAAGAATCAGACTGGTTATAATCCTTCATACTTTGTGAAGCCATCCCAAACGCAGTCATTCGATGGCATGAAATCTGAGAGTTAAGGATGGATTCGACTCCGTTTGACATCTGGAGGAAGGAGAGGAGACTCTTCAAATTGTTTTTCAATGGAGCGTCGAAAGATAACCCAGGGGCGGCAGGAGGGGGAGGGGTAATCATCAACCTCGAGGAACACAAGGAAATCACCTGCTCTTGGAGCATCGACTTCGGTACAAACAATCAGGCAGAAGCCTATGGATCACTGCAAGGATTGAAGCAAATTCAAACTCTAAAGGTAAATAAAGCACTGATTTTTGGAGATTCCATGCTAATCATTCAAGCAATGATTGTCCCAACCCAAATCTCCGACCCAAAGCTAGTACGAATTCTGCAGAGGATCAAGCTACTCTCCTACTCCTTTCGAAGTTTGCAATATTTTCATATTCTTCGAGAGTTGAAAAAAATAAGAGGTGATTAAACTAGGCCACTAGATGAATAAACATCTCTCTCAAGCTTGGGTCAGCCAAAATGTTAAACACAACATAATCAATGAAAATACCCTCACCACCTTAGTCTTACAAGCCATACAAACCTTTAAAGAGTAAAATAATTTCTCACCCTGCAAAAATCCGAAGAAACATAATATCAAACCCCGCCAACAACTCGTGCACTCAACCCCGTAATTCAAAGGAGGTGTTGTTTTTAAATTAACGAAATAAGCAAATCGATAACATCTTCTGCTCAACATGTTAAGCAATAAAAATATTATTATATTACAATAATCCACTGACCTTTAAAATTATAATAAGTTTTTCAAGATTGGAAAGCGCGGTACTGTAAAATTCAAAGCTATCATTTGGATACCTACATCTGGATGTTTTAGATCATGTTAGCCTCATGTTTTAGGTGTCATTGGATACCTACGTCCGGATTCTACAGTTCCTGTTGTACATATAACTATTCAACCGGCAAGGAAACTCACCGAGATCGGTAAATCAGTGATAACAGGCGGGCATTGTGAAAAAACATGTTCGCTTTTCATTTCCAGGATGAACAGTCTGCTCTTTCTCAACTCCGCCTCCGAAAAAAGGCACTGTCTGACCATCTTCTTCTTACCTGGCAGCTTAAAAGCCGCACTAAATGGGCACTCCTTGGTGATTTAAACACCAAGTATTTCCATGCTTTGGCTTCTGGGAGAAGGAACCAGAACACTATTTGGTCTCTTTTGAATGAGGAGGGTGATATAGTAGAGGATGAAATTTGACTTAAGGAGTTGGGATGTAGGCACTTTGCACACAAACAACTCAGGGTTGTCATGCTGTACCCTATTATGATTTCTCCTGTGGATGCTCCCTGCCTCACTCAACCTGTTTCTCTTGTGGAGATTGAAGTGCCCTTCGCTCCTTTAAGAAGGACAGGAGCCTCGGACTAGATGGCTGGCCTGCTGAATTTTATCTTCACTTTTTCGATCTGCTGCGTAAAGATTTACTTGCTGCTGTTGATTTTGCTAGGGTTTCGGGATGTGTTCGTCCCTCCCTAAATTCTACTTTTCTTGCCTTGATCCCCCAAAAGGAAAAGTCTACTACCTTCGTTGATTTCAGGCCTATTTCCTTATGTAATTTGCTTTATAAACTCATATCGAAGGTGATTGTTGTAAGATTGAAGCCCCACTTGGACACACATATTTCCAGAGAACAGTATGGTTTTCTAAAAGATAGGCAGATTGTCGAAACCATTGGTATTGTTCAGGAGACCCTTCATACTGTCAAAACCAAAAACATGTGTGCTCTCATCCTGAAGCTGGACTTGGTAAAGGCATTTGATAGGGTCAACTGATCTTACATTCGTCTCATCCTTATCCAAATTGGAGTTCCACTCCTTGGGGTTAACTGGATTATGGCCTGTCTCTCATCAGGTAATTTTGTTGTTCTTGTAAATGGCACTCCCTCCAAGTTCTTTAAAGCCTCGCGTGGCATTAGACAAGGTTGTTCCCTATCTCCCTTGCTCTTCATTCTTGTCATAGAAGGACTCAGCCTCTTGATTGCAGATGCTAGGGATCATGGTCTCATTAGGGGCATTAATATTTCTCCATTGCTCGCACTAACGCACCTACTCTTTGTTGATGATGTTATTCTCTTGGGTTCAGGTGCTCTTTCTGAGTGGATGGCTTTTGATGTCATTTTGAGTACTTTTTGCAAGGCATCAGGCATGTACATAAGCTTGGAAAAATCATGCTTTCTCTACAACAACTTGGATGTAGATGTGGGTACTGACATTGCCCAGTTACTGCCCTACAAAATGGACCCCATTACTTCAGGTTTCAAGTACCTGGGCTATCAACTCAAGCCTCTGGGGTATAAGAGCAATGATTGGCTCTGGCTCATTCAGAAATTTGAATGTAGGATTCTTCATTGGTCGCACAAGTTACTCTCTCTTGGTGGCCGTCTGATCCTGGTTCAAGCGGTCCTGACTAGCGTACCTGTATACTGGTTGCGACTTGCCCCCATTCCTGTATCTGTCATCAACAAGCTCAGGAGTATTCTTTTTGCTTTCCTATGGGGATCTTTTGGTAACAAACACATATACCATTTGTATAATTGGCAGCAACTCTCTTGGCCAAAAAAGTATGGGGGATGGGGTATAAAGAATCTTCACTGGTTCAATTTAGCTTTGAGACTAAAAAAATTTTGGGTGGCCCTCCAGCACGATGGTTTATGGCATCAAGTTCTCATTCACAAATATTTGAAGCATGTCTCCGTAGTGGATTGGTTACGTGGTAAGAACTTCAGTCCTCGTGGTGGTTCTGTTATTTGGAGGGGTTTCTTACAAACCCTACCTTGTTTGGGTCGTGGTCTTGCTTGGAAAGTGGGCAACGGTTATAGCATCAGTTTGGGCATTGATCCTATTGTGGGTGTCGCCAAATCACTGTCTCTGCCCATGGGACTTCTTGATTGCCTTGCAGATCTGGATATCAAAACCCTTGCCAGTGCCCGCAACATTCTCCCAGGGCCTCACTGCTATTGGTATTCTGCTGAGGGATCTATGTATTGGTGGTGAATGGAAAATAGCATGGGAAGATTTCACCAACTGTCTGAGTCAGGGTGGCATCCATCTGTATTCTCGATCGGACTCCCTTGTCTGGGCTCTTAATCCGAAGAATGGAACTGTAACTGCAAATGCGGTTTATGATTCCATTGTATTATCTTTGTGTCCCCCACTTGGTAGCAGACTTTTGGATATCATATGGAATGGCACTCTGCCTAGAAAGATCAGTTGTTTTGTTTGGTTGGCTATTTCAAACAAACTGCTCACTTGGGATAATCTTCAGAAGAGGGGATGGATCGAGCCTTCTGTTTGTGCACTCTGCTTAGCAAATTTGGACAGTACACAACATTTATTTGTACACTGTCCGGTATGGTTGAACCTGCTCTCTAACCTGTGTGATCAGCATCACCTGGCTCCTCACACTCAGTCAATTTGTCTTGTGGAGTTTCTGGAGACTTGGACTAATCACTTTTCAAAGCACAACATCTGCTGTTACCTTCCCTTCCACACTATGTGGGTATTATGGAAAGCTAGAAATAACTGTATATTTGAAGGGAAAAAGTTGTTTGTGCTCAGTATGATTTAGTATGTGGAATATTTCTCTCAGATGTATAGCCCTTCAGCAGAAAAGAGGAAAAAACCCAGACTGTTGGGTCTTGGTCCAAATCGTGTGTATCCATGTGGTTTTTTTTATGGTGCATCAAAAAAAAATTGTGGTGGCATTGGTTACAACCTGCACCTAAATGAAACACATTCCTTTGAGTTTGTTGTGGGGATAGGTCTGTGCACTAATACAAAAGCAGAACTGGTTGGGCTTTGGGGCCTTCTGCTTTCCACCCAAATGATGGGCATTCCCTCACTCCGGGTGTTTGGTGACTCCTCAGTCATCATAAACTGGGCAAAGGGCAAGTCATCCCTTTCTCCACCTGAGCTCCATTATTGGTGTAGGGAGACTAGGGAGACTGCCTTTTTTTAGACATTTTGTTACTCCTGTTTTGTAACAACATCATTGTATCCAACATTCCCATTGACCTACTTTTGTGGCCATTATCTATATGGTCTTCACTTGCTTAAATAGTTTGTTCACTTCAATTTTGTGTCTCTATAGAAGTACATAGAGGGATAGATATGTGGATTCAGTGAAAGTTTACTTTAGTACTGTAGTATTCGGAAATTACCTTTACTTCAGGTCTTTATTGATCTTAAACATTCATTACATATTTTGGGGGGGGCTTCTTGATATGCTCATATTAATATACTAAATATTTTTATAGATATTTCTATTTTGGCATAGATTTCATTTCTCTTCTCCACTTCACTTTACTTTCTTTTCTGTGTATTACAAAATCACTTTACTTTCTTTCCTGTGTATTGCTTTTGTAGTAGACAGTTTGGTACTCCTGTTTTGTAACAACATCATTGTATTCAACATTCCCATTGACCTACTTTTGTGGCCATTATCAGTATGGTCTTCACTTGCTTAAATAGTTTGTTCACTTAAATTTTGTGTCTCTAGAGAAGTACATAGAGGGATATAAGCAAGCCTACTCCCTCTCTACTCGGGAAGGATGTTGATTTCTCTGTTACAGTATTTTTTATAGTTTAATAGACTTTACATCCATTAGAAATGATGATTGCTTGGCACTGATTATATCAATAGAACTTTGGGTGTTGACCCTCTATCTAAAGTCTATGTACCATGGAATTGTTCTACTTTAAACAGTTTTTATGGTGGAATGGAACTTTATCAAAGATGGAGTTTATTTGTGAAGAGTTTATCTTAATTAAAGTTAAGAGGTGCTATTCGAGATTTTAATATGTGGGCTTATCAAATA
>Ga0233352_1000016_pt1 | contig 12108 bp, 4 predicted proteins | sample GEONDECOMP313_FD_180710 | JGI IMG/M metagenome (GOLD analysis project Ga0233352, IMG submission 180710) | Leaf litter microbial communities from Shasta-Trinity National Forest, California, United States - GEON-DECOMP-313 | ecosystem: Environmental > Terrestrial > Plant litter > Unclassified... | reverse complement strand
ACCATGATCTGCACGAATCAGGAATTAAATTTGTCAATTAATCTCTTTAAGAATTTTAACGCTCAATCCAGCACTATCATGAACATAAAGAGATAGTGCTTGACTTGTATATATATATATATATATGTCACAACCAATAAGGTTTAACACACAAAAAATTCAATACCTCTATTAATGGATTTATGACCACAAATCATTACCAACTTCCATCCTTCATTTTCCTACCATGTCAAACCTTATTTAATCCTTCAATCAATCCTTAGTATTCAAATCACAAGAGAGGAGGAAAATGCCAAAGGGAAGTTCACCAATAACCAGATTTCAATTTGTAAAATTTTCAGCAATCAACCACAAAACAAATTCAGAATTGATGCCTATGTCATCGATTTAATTTGGATACCAATTAAGGGTCTAAATATTCAACCAAAAGGTGAGCAGCAATCCAATGTGATTCAACCAAAATTCCCATAGGCAGTGAACTCAGATCTGTAGCAAATGATACCATTGTTAAGTGCAAGGTTGTTGAAGGACCGATGACATTCACTTTCAAGATTTATGTACTCGATGATTTAAAAGCAATTCTTCAACAATGTTAAAGCGCAAAGAGATTTGACAGGAAACAAGCCTTCCAAGGTAAGATAAGCCTAGTTTCAGATGTATGACTTGGTTGTCATTTAACCACCAAAATGTTACAATGCGTGGATCAAGTAACGAGAGTTTATGTCAATAAACTAGGATATAATATTTGCATCTTGTTTTTCATCAAAATAGTTAACTAGAATCTTAGGCTTGTTGAATAATTACAAATATAGGACAACTGAGGATTAGAGTATACCGAAATGCTTTAAACAGTGACTTCCAAATACAGGAAATATCCGCCAAGACTTGTGTTGAATACGCAAGTTTTAGCATAGCTACCACTTTGCGAGTTCTTATCCTCTTGCTTAAACCATTTAATTATACGTAAAAGTTTGCGGCGCACATTTTTAGAGAGTTTCCAGGGGTAACACAGTTATTCCTAAGTCATCAATCAAGCTCCCATTTTATAGCTACCTTGCTATCCCAAAGGGATTTAGGCAAGTTGTGGATGTATATCTGCATCTACACATATCTAACCATATTTCCTTACACAATAATATTTCTAGGACTTGGGAGTATACTCTCCTGAGCCACTTAGCTTAGGTCTAGAGAACTTATAATCAATACTTGAATCTCATTAGGTCTTTAGCAGTACTACATTCCATTAGGTAACCCTCTCAAAGCCATACCTATTACAAAAATATTATTTTTCCACATGGAATTCCAAAAATCATACATCATTTTGTTTATAATAATCTAGTTCCTATATTATTATGGTAGAGTTACTATAGTTCCTTCACCGACCGTGAGTTTTGTCTTGAAACACTCTTGTACCTTGCCAAGAATTTTTCTCATGCAATCTAAATAAAGATACAATGATCACATTAACCATTCATAAATATTTTCGAAAGAAAATAAAGGAAATAACCAGATACCTCTGCACTTATGTCGTTGGCCTAACGTGGAAGTGGGAAAGGCAATGGCCCTTTTTATTGTGATCTTAAGATGTTCCTCCTTATCCTGCACAACTACATGGTTAATTAAACATTTGCATTTGGTACAACTTAAAGTACCTGGATTGTCGAACAATGTGGACTTGTTTTCTGTCATCACAGAGCAAAACTCAATCGTTAGTTCCTAAAACGAAATATGCGGAATTAATTTGAGCCCAAATAGGCCCTAGCATTCAACTCTCGCTCTGATACCATATGTAGTGTCCCTATAAAACCTTAACTTAAATGAGGAAAGAAAATGGGGAAAAATATTGCCTTGGAATTTTTCATTAAACTAAAATAAATGACAAGCTAAGTTACAACTATAATGTTAAGCTCGTCCTTAATAAAATCAGCGTATTCATATATATATCTTGCATAGATGGTTGTAAGATCATCCACCACCATAGGCTTAAGTTCTTACACATGTGCCACACCTCAAAGCCATTATGGATGAAAATGTAAAGGGGTAACGTTTTCTTTGTTTCACTGTTACTACAACAGTGAGTCAATCATTGTAACCGCCTATTAATAATAACAGAATTTGCTTCTTAATGAAGGGCAACTGGAACTTTTCAATACAACAGCCTTATTAATTACTCATATCGCATGCATCTATAAATTCTTAATCTATGGTGGTGGCCTTTATTACCCTTCTAAGGCAAAACCCATACACGCGAATTATTTGTAACTGTGGATATGACGAAACGATTGTATTATTATAGGTACATTTAACTTATATTCAGTAAAGGAAAACATTTCAAGTAAATACTTTCTTCTCCGCAACTCAACCACATTAAAATTAAGTTTACGTGACATTATAATACCACTTGTAACCCAAAAGGTATAAAATCTAAAACATAGGAAGCTAAAGCACACAAATGCTGAAGAGGCTCCTGTTTTCTCCTAACATGCATCTTATGTGAGTTTACAAGGAACTTTTTATATCCCATCTCCTGATTTATGCATACACAACCATTATTTCTACAGCATTACTTAGTTCGTATATGATACGGTTTAATGCAATTTGCAAGAACAACACTGCTATGATCAAAGGCGGAGTTTCTTGGTTAGTATAAGATGCTGTTTAATGTAATTTGTAGAAACAACAATTCTATAACCCAAAATGTCAATGGCGAAAATAGGCATCAAAATGAAAACCTATAACTTGGTTCGTATAAGATACTGTTAAATGCAATCTGTAGAGATAACACTGCTATAACTCATAATGTCAATGGCGAAAATAAGCATGAAAACATAAACCATAAGAAAAACACATATGTACGTGGTTACCCCGACCTTGGGGTTACATCCACGAAAACTAGTTGCCTTCTTTACTTCTTTATTAAGGTTCAACCTTTGAATGTAGTATACAATCCACATCATACCAGATGTGTTAACTCCCTTCACGTTTTTCTCAGAAACAAAGAAACTTTTACATTTTCGTCCAAGGCCCCCTATAACCCTAGGGTACACATAGGAGGACTTTGGGTAAGCATGCACAATAAACATGTATACATATCCATAGTTATTAAAAAGGTGTAACCTTGTAATATAAGGTTCTTTTCCTCACTTCTAAATCATTAAAATTTTGAGCTTTTAGCTAATGCTTGGTTCCGCTCTCCTTTAAAGGGTTAGTAAGTATAATTCGACACTTTCTTCCTTTGCAACTATTTCCAGCACATCCGGATCTGCTAATGAACTACAGTAGGACTCGGATCTACCTAAGTTCCAACCCTAAACCTTTTGGACATGGGTGAAAATAAAGTAGAGCTGGATATTATTAAAAAAAAAGGTTTAAGAACGTTGTACACTAGACTGACAGACATGGGCCAGTACTTACTGATCCCACCGCAGTGTTGGATCGCCACTCCAGACAATCACGTAAATTTTCATCAGACGCATTTATGGTTTAACTAGAGTCTAAAATGAAGAATGAGGTGCACAACCTGGGTTACCAGATTGTCACAATCAGCCCCAAATCGTGACTATGGATTATCTTTTTGGACCTGCAACATAGTCCTGGGTACAACCGTGGCCATGACAGGTCAACATTTAAAATAAAACATGCAGTCCTCCCAAAAACCCTTCTGCTCAGTCAACCGTAAAAAAAATAAAACAAAGGGGTAGATTGCCTCTACTCGTCGGCTGTCATCCAGTCAAAGGAGATATATCAAAACACAGGGAAAACGACTCTCTATGCATCCTGAGAGAAAACCAGAAACATAACACAAATAGAGTTTCACTTTCAGGAGAACAAGGATCGCTTGTTCATGAAAACGACCAAAGGAGTTTAGCTCTCCTCTCTCCTTAAAATGATCTATAGGCAGGGTTATAGGAACACAGATCTTGAAACCGAAGACTAAAATCAGTAAGGGAGATGGGAAAGGGTTTAGAACAACCCACTTTCCAAGGTAGATCGCAGCATGTTCCAGAAAAAATTAACAAAGAGTCCATTAGGTTTGGATCTATCTCCATTCGGTCTATCTCACAAACTTCAACTAAAAGACTAACACTGGATCGAGATCCTATAATATCGCTTGGCAGTGCTTCCACAAGAATGGATTGGCCTTTCTTAATAAACATAACAACACAAAGGAACCGAGGCTTATCTAGAGGACTTCCTAGATCCACACCCTATCGCAGACGTACCACTTCTAAATGACATTGGATCTTTAAAGAGAAAACTTGGGTCATGGTTTATACCTCTCACACAAGAATCCTGGCATGGCTATACAAGTATTTTCAGCAAGAGCTTAAACGCCCAGGATCAATCCTTGAGCTTCCCATTAGCATCTAAGTATGCATACCCTTGGAGACTGCTGCTGTTAGTCGTTGTTGAATTGACTGGCGGTCAAAGCGCAGAGGGAAGTCGCATGCTCTTCATCAATCCTTCCATCCCCAGCTACAAATTCTGGCATCCCCAATACCAGCACGTAGAGAGAGAGGTTGCATACCCTCTAATTTTTCCACGCTCATGAAGGAAAATCTAGGGTATCACCACGTAGACAGGGAACCTTGACAACGAAAGATGCCATTGCCAGAGATGATTTTCCTCTGAATCCCCCCCGGCCGAGCGAGAGAGAGAGATTTTGTCGTCTCCTCGATTCGATTTGAAACTATTCATAAACAAAGGTACAATGGTCTACTTCACCTAGGGTGTGCGAGGCATCCTGTAAATCGTGGCATAAATTTTCTCCACTAATTTTGTTTCAGACCTGTCCGCCCTAAATTCGTCGTTAAGGGAATTAAGCTGCCATTAAGGAATTAATTTGGAGGCATAAGTTCAGCCGCAATTGACCGCCAAAATAATTCTTTTAATAAATGTACCAGTTTTTTAATGAAATTTAGTGTGGTGCGTGCTTATGGAAATAAAACCATAGTTTTTTTTAAGGACAAATATCCTTATCACCGTTTTTATAAGTTCTTTTCATAAGGATTATTCTCATGAAATTTCACATAAGGGTTTTCTCTATAAATAACCTTAGATGTTCAACCATAAGTCATTATTTCTTTTAAGGAGAGAAATACCTACTTCACCTTTTCGCAAGGATAGTTTTGAAGACACCAGAAGGGTCATACCGTTCTGCTAGCCGCGGTATCGTTTTGTCCACGACTCATTTTCTACTTTGGTGGACATCTAAGGCTCTCATATTAGTGTGCATATGTAAAGCGTTATCAGTATTTATTTCAGTACATAATTCAATTTCCTTTATTATAAGGTACTCCATTTGTGTAAGGACTTCTAGCCTATAATAAAATTCATTTCACATCTATATGTGCTGCTATTAAATACTTGTGTATATAGATATATGTTTTATATATAATGCACATGTCTCCTTCCTTCCAACACCCTCTACTAATGAGGGACTTGGAAGTAACTATGCTTGGGTGATGAATTTTCCTAACCCCACATTATAATCTACTTGTATGATTTCTAGTTAGAAGTCTCCTTACGCAATAAATTCTCTCATGACCGAGCCCTAGGCTCGCATGTCCTCAAAAAGTAAAATACTCATTAAGCATGTTAGAGATCTAATACGGGGTTTTAAAGTCAAAGGTGGGGCAGTGGCTGGTTTTCCTCATCCATAATGCAATGGTTACTAGTCACCTTAGTCATCGTCCGAGTTTCCTCTTGTTGTCTCCTTCCCCTAGTGGATTTAGTTTCCAACCGTTTTAAGTTTCACCAATATATTTCTTCGTTTCCCTAATCTATGCATTAGGAAATTAATCACTTACTTTCTAATATTTTACTGGTGGGGCCTTGGCCTTGAGCTCCTCACCGGTAAACTAGTACAATTACATTCGACTATTACAAAATGATTAGGGAATATAAGGGGGACATTACATTACATGCTAGGTTTCACGCTTTTTGCTATGTCTTGTCAATAGTATAGAAAATTGTGGAATAATATGCCTAGTTTTGAAAGAGACTATGAACTAATATCTCCATTCCAAGGATTAGGTTCAAAAACTGTATTTGTGAAGTAGAATAATTTAATTATACTTGCTATCAATATTTTAGATAAATTATTATGTCAAGTTATGGATCGGGGAATTTTCTTTGGATACCTTGAATATAACTTTTCAATTGTCGCGAGCTTCTATTCATCCTTGGCTTTTAATCCTACAAAAGGATGATTGTAGAGTTCCGCAATATGCATGTTGCTTGTTACTAGTCATGTCTACCCTTGACAAATCCCATTATTGTTATTTAGGAAAGCCTAATTACAAGGCACTTACTAAATCACTAATAAAATAAAATCAATTCCAAATAAAATTCTATTACAATAACATAAAACAAATAAATTCATTGCTTGCCCCTAAGTTCAATCAACCAATCTATACTACTATTTTTTTGTTTGTAAACTAGGATTTACATACATGCAAAAATATAAGATTACCTTGGTGTTGCAATGTCATGTGATGATATTGAGATTAGTATAGGAGAGTAGAGACATGCATATAGATCATTCCAACATGCTTTTCCATAGAAGGCCACTAGAATAGTGTAAGCATGCAACATTTTATAAACTAGGAAGTACCTAAAGAAAGAAATATGCACATTATCTAAATATTTTTTGTTGGAAATATCTAATCTTTGGTTTGGTTTTTGTTGTCACTCTGTTTTGGAGGATAATATGCTTTTGATGTCAAATAAAGAAAATAAAAAGTATTTCATTTGGATATTTTTAATTTATTTATTTTCAGCCATATATACATTATATATGCTATGTTTTTTTTAATTCCCCTTCAAAGTATCATAAAGAAGATTTTATAAAAAGAACCAATACTTAATTCTATAATTTAATAATCTTAAATGGTTTATTACAACCAAGTATAGTAAAATGACACTCAATTCTAATATTAAGTATTTATATACAACAAATTCTCCATTTTTCCAATTCCTTTTTATGGGAAAAGTAAAGTTAACAATGTTAGAAAGTTGTAATAATTTGAATGTAGTTAAAATCATATTGTATCTTCTTTGGAATACGACATTGATTTATTTTCTTACAATGAAATATGAATATGTTACATGATTTATTCAATTACTGTTTTTCATTAACGTCTACCTTTTATCATCACAATTCTTTACCTAACCATATTTTACATATGGAAGCATAAAATTTCTAAAGAGCAACAAGAAAAGGTTTTTTTTCTTATTAATAATAATATTTTAATCTATTACAATTGTTGATAAGAAAAGTATTTGACATACTTTCATGGGAATCATGAAAAAGTTGTGATTTGTATGAAGAAATTAGTTAAAGAGGATTAATTTTTTTATTGAGGTAAAGTACACAAAATAAAAAATGTTAAAAAAAACTAATATTTTAAACAATCAAAATCAATTTATCCTTTATAAAACATAACATTGTGCATTGATAGTAATTTATGTGATTTAAATAAGAAAATTGAAGGTTATAAAATCGAACTAAAACTTACATAATCATTATCTAAAAGCACTTGCGTGAATTAAACTAAAATATGAACACAGAAATTTGATTTTTTTTCCCAAAAATAATTGTAATCGGGTTTAAAGAAAAAATTACAAAATTTTATAAAAAAATGCTAATAAGTACTTAAAATCAAAACAAGTGTAATGGAGTTAAATCAAAACGAAAGGCATGACAAGTCACCCTAAAATAATAACCAAATAGAAAATCGGAAATGGTGACATTTACCATGTTATGAATTTGACATAAAACTAGCTAACATTTAGAAAGAATGATGGCCACATATATATATATGTAAGAATGTAAGAACTAAAAACCTAGCCAATAAGTAAGGTTGATATGGAACTATTTACCCTAATAAAATGCAAATTTACAAACCAAAATTGTGTAGAAATTAAAATAGGGTGACCTTGTACCTAGAAATAAAACAACACAAAAACACAAATATAACTGAATGAAAATTGAGAAAAATATATATCGTCTTCCATCAATAAACCACCTTCAAACCCTAGAGGAGTCACTACATTAACCTTCATCGTCTCGAGCTTTTAGGTTAACTTGAATGTGAGCATGACACTTTGTCATCTCACTGGTATGATTTGCTTTTATTGGGCCTTTTTCTCTCAATGCTATAACTTGGGCCTTTCTCTCTCCCATTGGTACAAACAACAACTTACTATAAGCCACCCTCAAAGTTAAAACAACAAAAATACCATTTAATTGAAAATCACTTTGTGACTTAAATTAATTAATTTAAAATTAATTAAAAACAAAAATATTTTTGGAACCCTCATTGAATATTAAACCAAAAACTTATAGCAGTAATAATTGAAGAGAGTATAACATGTCAAAATCATCTTAGAATATCAATAATCAGATGGTATAGCATCTCAATTTCCATGTTATTAAAATAGCATATATGTCATTTTCCACTGTATTTATATTTTAGGTGATGATCAAAAGAACTATGTGATAGTATCAACAACATCCCATCATCATGTCCAGGGGCAAAATGAAATGGCGTGTCCACTAAGTTATATGTTGCTTACTAGAACTTTATTAAAGGTGGATATAAGAAGGATAGTGCTTTGAGTTTGTCAAAAGATAGCTCAATTTTAAGCAATAGAACCTACATATATAATATATTGATGCACTATTGGCACTTCTTGACTTGGACACTTTTTCTTCTATGCTTCTATGTATTGATAGTGTTTATGGTGTGGTTTTCCTTCAAAGTTAGTGTTGATGTGCCATGTTTCAAATGTTTCTACTTGCGGTCTTTGAAAAAAATCTAGCTCCATTTGTGTAAATGGAATATATATTTAGAATTTATAGGTGTCTTATTGGCAATGTACCACGCGGATATTCTTTTGTTGTTGGTTCTCTCTATGGATATTGTTTCATGTCAATGCAATTTATACTTGGAGTTTGTTAGTTGGTGTCTTTGCTCGGAGAGGATCGATCTAATTTCTAAAGTTCCAATAGATATGGATTGTTCTTCTCCTTTTCTTTAAAGTGTTTCAAGTTTCATATGATGCATCACATTTGTATAGGGTTTCTTATCCTTTGGCAATGAATTAGAGCAAAAAATTTCCACTAGAATTCTTGTCAAAAGGTTTATCTGCAAATTATGTATGTATCTTGTAGCCATGTTTTATCTTTCTCTTGTATTGGATGGGCTAGTGGCATGTTTGGAACAAACAATAACTTATAGCATTTCCTTGAAAATAACTTTGTGACTTAAATTAACTCATGCAAAATTAAATAAAAACAAACAATTTTTGGATTCCTCATTGAATATTAAATCACAAACTTATAGCAATAATAATGGAAGACCGCAGAACATGTCAAAATCATTGTATATGTCATTTTCCATTGTATTTATCTTTTAGGTGATCATTATAGTATCAACTGTCTCCCCTCATCCAGTCAAGCTGCAAAATGATTTCATATATATGAGATTAATCTTTATGTTAATATTAATATATTCAATTTGTTTGATATGATTGAAAAAGGATTCTCTACTAGAAATGTATTTACCATGGATATAAGAAGGACTGGGCTCTATGGGAGGCCCACACTTCCCATTATGTATTAGGTAATGTATTAATTAGATATATTAGTTTAAATAATGAGCATCATTTATTGTGCTCTTTTTGGCCTCATCAATGAGGCCCTTTTTTCTAATGGTTATAAAAAGACATGTTGCCTCCTAATGAAGCATTCAATTTTTCTCGTGCCTTTCTTGTGTCCCTCTTTCTGTTTCCAGTCTAAGTGTTGTTTTGGGCTTCACCTTCCTTTTGCAATTAGATCTGCCCCTGAATGGCACACCAATCGGTACCATAGCAGTTAGCTCCTAAAGCTTGGTTTTTATTTTTTGTTTTTTTTTCCGCTCAATCCTCACTAAACTCAACTTAGGCTTTATGTCATAGTTTCCACCACTCTCCCATTTTTCTGTGTTTTGTGGGCTACCGTTTATCTTTGGCTTATTTACTGATTTTAGTGTTTTCACCTTCCTCCATGGCTGCACCTTGCCTCTGCTTCTTGAATGATTTATTTTCTGAGCTTTAGCCATTCCATTGGCTATTCATTTACTGCATTTACTCCTGCCCTAACTTCAGGCCATTCATCGTTGCCCTAACTCCACGCCTCTGATCGCTGCCTTGATCGATGCCTTCACGCATGGTTCTTCCTACCCACGAATTAGGTATTGCGCCTCTACAAGGAGCGTGCCCCCATCTTGTTCTGTTTTCTGTTGGTTCCCTTTCTGCCTGGGAATTCCCGAAGGACACCCCTCTCCTTGCTGAATGTGGCCTGCCCTTGTCGCTCATCCCCGAAATCAAGGTAGCGCTCATCCCCAAAGTCAAGCAGCGACATTGTTGTTTGTTGTTTTGGTTGAGGGCCTTTGGGTTTTGAAAATGAAGTTGGTGTTGGGATATTTTTTTATTGTTGTTAAGCTTGTTTTGTGCAGGGAATGCAGATAACAAAACAAAGATTTTGAATGGGTTTTCAGATTACACAATCTTCAATAGCTATCTTAGTCAAATGAAGCTGGCTGATGAGATAAACAGTAAGAATACTATCACATTCTTGGAGTTGAATAACGGAGCCATGTCGGCTCTAACAAACAAGCGGTTGGGTTGGTTTGCAATTAAAAAGGTTCTTAGTTTACGTGTGTTGTTGGATTACTTCGACGGAAAAAAGCTTCACAAGATCTCCAATTGCAGCATGATCTCTACTACACTGTATGAGACAAGTGGAGATGTTGGCAAAAGCGGATTCCTCAACATATCGGTTCTCAAGGGTGGTAAAGTGGTCTTTGGAGTTATTGCTACTGCGGGAGCCAAGTTGGATTCCATGTTGGTAAAGTGGAAGAGTCGGTTTTTGGAGATCAGTAAGAATGAAGTGTAATCAAGTTAAATCAAAATGAAATGCATAACAAGCCACCTCAAAATAATAACTTAATAGAAAATCATAAATGGTGACATTTACGCACCATTTACAATACTATGAATTTGACATAAAACTAGTTACTATTCAGAAAGAATGATGCCCACATATAAATCTACAAGAAGGTAAGTAGTGAAAACCTAGTGAGGAAAGGAAGTGCACCTAGTAATCCATGTTCATTGTTACTAGTTGCTTGATGATTGTTACTAGTCCTTTCTATCTGTGACAAATCTCATGATTTATTTGTAGGAAAGCCTAATTATAACCCACTTACTCAATCACTATTAAAATAAAAGAAATAATTTAGCAAATAGAATGTCCAAGGTTGTGAATGGTTTTAAAATAATTCCAAATCCAAGTCTATTACAATGACATAAAGCAAACAAATTCATTGCTAGCACAAATCTACACTAATATTTTCTCATTTGTAAACTAGGATTTACAGAAAATTTCTAAAGAGCAAAAATAATTTATTTTTTATTAATAACTAATTTTTAATCTATTACAATTGTTCATAAATAAAGTATTCGAAATACTTTCATGAGAGTCATGAAAAAATTGTTCCTTTTATGAAGAAATTAGTTAAACGTTATTAATTTTTTTTATTCAAGTAGTGTACCACAAAATAAAAATAAAAATAAAAACTAATATTTTAAACAATAAAGATAACATTATGTATTAATAGTAATTTATGTTATTTAAATAAGCAAATCAAAAGTCATTAAATCGAACTGAAACTTAAGTAATCATTTTCTAAAAGCACAAGTGAATTAAAATAAAATATAAACACATAAATTTGAATTTTTTCCCTCAAATAATTGTAATCAAGTTTAAAAAATATTTTAAAACTTTATAAAAAATGTTAATAAGTAGTTAAAATAATAACCTAATAGAAAATCATACATGGTGACACTTACACACCATTTACCAATGTATTTATATTTTAGGTGATGATCAAAAGAACTACGTGATAGTATCAACAACATCCCATCATCATGTCGAGGTGGAAAACGATTGCATACTATAAAACTTTCTTGTTGAAATGGCGTGTCCACTAAGTTATATTTTGCTTACTAGAACTGTATTAAAGGTGGATATAAGAAGGATAGTTCTTTGAGTTTGTCAAA
>Ga0233352_1000015_pt1 | contig 12274 bp, 12 predicted proteins | sample GEONDECOMP313_FD_180710 | JGI IMG/M metagenome (GOLD analysis project Ga0233352, IMG submission 180710) | Leaf litter microbial communities from Shasta-Trinity National Forest, California, United States - GEON-DECOMP-313 | ecosystem: Environmental > Terrestrial > Plant litter > Unclassified... | reverse complement strand
GATTATTAGGTACAGCTTTCTCTGTATTGATAAGATTAGAGTTAAGTGGACCTGGTGTTCAATATATAGCCGATAATCAATTATATAATGCGATTATAACTGCTCACGCTATACTTATGATTTTCTTTATGGCTATGCCAGCTATGTTAAATGTAAAATGAAATATATCTCCAATCTTGCTTTATCTATGATAAAGCAAGATTGCCGGATATTATAATAAAGTAAAGTTAGAATACCCTATTAAAGGGAGATATAGGAAAAGTTGCCATTGGTAGGGCGAGATATTTGCTAAATATTGTGTTATACACTTGGATGTTCGAGTCATCTCTTTTCCGGTATATAGTTAAATGTTATTTTATCTTTTTTTTTTCTTTAAAGAAAAAATAAATTAACTTATAATATATTAATCTAAGTAGTTAGTCTGTTTAGTTCTTAAAGGATATTTTTACCCATCCTTTAAGTTTTTATATAATAATAATATACTAATCTGTGCTATTAGTAAAGTGTACTATATACAAAGCACAGTATCATATAAAATTTTAAATGACATCTATGCATTCCCAACCGATTTTATTAAATAGATACGACCCTAGTCATAGGCATAATCTAAATACGATAAAATCATCCATATCTTTATGAACTGAAAGATGATTATTATCTTCAAATGCTAAAGATATTGGTACATTATATCTAATATTTGCTGTATTCTCTGGATTATTAGGTACAGCTTTCTCTGTATTGATAAGATTAGAGTTAAGTGGACCTGGTGTTCAATATATAGCCGATAATCAATTATATAATGCGATTATAACTGCTCACGCTATACTTATGATTTTCTTCATGGTTATGCCAGCTATGATCGGAGGATTTGGTAATTTCCTATTACCATTATTAGTTGGGGGTCCAGATATGGCATTCCCTAGACTTAATAATATAAGTTTCTGATTATTACCTCCTAGTTTAATATTATTCTTATTTGCTAGTGGTATAGAAAATGGAGCGGGTACAGGTTGAACACTTTACCCTCCTTTATCAGGAATACAAAGTCATAGTGGACCTAGTGTAGATCTAGCTATATTTGCTTTACACTTATCAGGTATAAGTAGTTTATTAGGTGCTATAAACTCAAAGGGACACATACTTGTTTTACAAAAAATTTATTACTTCTTTTGTTTATGCATAAAAAAAACAGCCGGAATCTTTATGGTTTTTATAACTAATAAAAAACATAGTTCCCTTACTAAACAAAAAAATAGTTTATCTTCCTTTCTTTTCTCTATGAGAAAAGATGGGGGGGGCCGACGAAGTCGGCCCATTAAAAAAATATCTTTTTTTAAGTCCCCCACGGGTTTCAGTCCCCCCTTATGGGGGGCGCCCGAAACTAAATCAAATTTAAGTTCTAATCATCCTAACAACTCTAGTGGACCTGATCCTAAACCCGAACCAGGGAAAAATGACAAATATAAATGGAAAATTATCTTAGGTAGAAGTGGTCATACTCTACCTTCACATATATTAGCAAATAAACAACTAGAAAGCAGTAAGCCTGTTAATTCAAAAGTTATTAATGAGATATTAAGTTTTTGTAATCTCAGTGTTAATGATTCTACTTTAGAATCTATGCTTAATAGCCCTAGATTACTTTTTAATGATTTAAGTAAAAGAGAAACCATTGATTTACTTAATCATAAAATAGGTTTACCTTATTCTAAAGTACAAGCTAGAGGAGTATACATATTTAAGCACAAATTAACAGGCGATAAATATGTAGGATCTTCCTCACAATTAGCTTTTAGGTTAAACGGTTATTTAAGTTTGACCCGTAAATCTACAGGTAAATTAATACCTATCCTAAAAAAAGAACCGTTATCTAACTTTACTTTAGAAGTTATATGCTTATCTGATAGTTTTAATTTGAAAGCAGAATTAATATTAGAACAGTATTATTTACTGGATCCTTCTTTTAATTTAAATACTATTAAGGTAGTTAAAAATCCTAGTGGGTCTAACCTAAAACCCCTATATATGTATAATAGAGACAAATCCATTTTATATCATTATTCAACACAACAGATAGATTTTATCCGTAAATTGAATATTAGTCATTTTACCTTTACTAAGCATTTAGAGAAGGGTACCTATTATTTGGGTAAATACATATTTACCAGAGAATTAGAGGAAAGCGCAAAATTAGAGCTAATGCCTATTTTTGATTTGGCTTTACAGTTAGAAAAAGACAGAAAAAAATTTAACAAAAATAAACCTATAAATAGTTTAAGTAAATCTGTGCTGTTAATTGACGTTAACGACGAAGAGAATAAATTATTATTCCATAGTTTAGGTAAATGTATTGAGTATTTAAGAGAGAAAAACCTCTCAGCAACTCAAACTACACTAGCTAAATACTTAGATACTGATAAAGCCTATCACGGTTTTATTTGTAAATCAGCGTAATAAGCAGTAAAACAAGTATACGAATTATGGGGTTTATATAAAAAATCTAACTATATGCTGGAACGGCTTAGCTCTTCGACAATGTCGAAGTACATTATACGCTAGGCAAAATCAGCAGGAAACCAACGGATAATTTTTATCCTAGTAGGATCCTCAGAGACTACACGTTAGACACCGTATCATTAAATTGATGCGCTGAAGATATAGTCCAATCTAATAATTATATAATTATTATAATTATTAAGTGTCATAACTACTATACTTAATATGAGAAGTCCAGGTATAAGACTACACAAATTAGCTTTATTTGGATGAGCTGTAGTTGTTACAGCTGTATTATTATTATTATCATTACCTGTACTTGCCGGTAAAATTGTGCCGGCATTAAATTTGGCTAATTGCTGGAAACTGTGTAACATTAATTACACAGAATCAGCAGGAAACCTATTAAGTTTACACTTTTTAGGGTTCTTCAGAGACTACACGCCAAAGTTTATTTGTTGTATTGGTACATGTTTTTATGGTTTACATGTTAATTCTTCGTATATAGACTCTTTTTATCGTAAACTTAATATGGACTATGTAAAAGAAATTAAAACTAAGATGAATGATAACAGAACGATTTTTGTATGGGATCATTTACAAAACTTTTACAACTTAAATAAATAAAATATAGTCCCAACATACACGTGAGTGTATGAGAGTTTGCTCTAAATTTATTCGTTGTATATTCTACAATATAATAAGTTTCTAAGGTATGGGCTGCTCATCCTGATCCGAAGGATATGGATACGCTGGCCCAACCATAAGACAATGTCTTGCAAACCAAGAAAAAATTTTGGCAATTACAATGGTTTTAACTGATAGAAATTTTAATACATCATTCTTTGAAGCCGCAGGTGGTGGTGACCCTATATTATACCAACATCTTTTCTGATTCTTCGGACATCCAGAAGTTTATATATTAATTATACCAGGTTTTGGTATAATTAGTACAGTTATTTCTGCTAGTTCTAACAAGAGTGTGTTCGGATATTTAGGGATTTAATAAACCTTGAGCAAGTTTAATTTAGTCCAACAGTGCCAAACTCCGGGGAAGCCCTAAAGCTCTAGTAACCAAGGTAATAAAGGAAACTTTATTACTGGCCTGATTAATGCCTCAGGGTATGGTAACATCACTAGAGATAACAGTAATGTTAATGGGTAATCGCGGATCTAAATCAGACATTGTCTGTAAAAGAGCAACGAGTAGACGGTACTGGATATAGAGCATATATATGCTCTATATTTAAGGTGTATTCTATGTAGCCTAGAAATAGGTTTATAAATATTTTTAACTTAAAATAAATATTTTAAATAAGATAGCTTGACCCTATTAATAATAAAACTTTTTTTTTGTCCAAGGGGGGCGCTGCATAGCAGGGCCCCCCTTGGTTTCAGCCGCCTAGGCGGCTTAGTTTTGGAATTATTTAACACATTGTGTTAAATAAGTTCCAAAACTTAGAAACTGTCATCCTTTTTTTCTTTATACACTCTCTTTTTTTTTTTACTTTATCATCTTATTTGTTTTAAATACTTTTTGTTTACTATATATATTGTTTATTTTTTTTTATATTGTAATAAAAAAAATAATTGATCTTTAAGTCTTGGGTTTCTAATTACACTGAAATTAATGCATCAAACACCACACCGATTCCTACACTTGCCCTAATTAAAGCTGTTGTGGTAAACCCAATTCTGAATTTTAGTTTGACATACCAGAATAAATGAGAAAGTACAAGAAAATTAATATAATAGATAACACAGTGAAGGGAAGATTTTTTACAAATAGTACTGTAAAAAGATCAATTGATCCAAATAAAATTTTAAACAATATAGAAGCACTATTGAACAAACAAAAAGAATTTGCAAGTGAAATAGAAAGTAAGGAGGTAAAAAGTAAAATATTAGAAGAAGTTCTAACATATAGAAAAAAAAAAGATGAAGAGGGTATTAATATGCGAGAATATATGCAAAAGAATGCTTTCAAATATCTTACTTTGGACGAGAATTTGAAAGCTAAAATAGATACTATGAATAATGAATACAAAACAATGATGACCTTATATGACGAAAAATTAGATAAGATGAATAAAAATAATACTAGTACTATTTGGGAATTATTAAAAATAGATAAATTAATTATTAATACTACTCGTAAAAATCACATTGATAATGAAAAGCTTATTGACGAAGCATTTAAACAAAAAGTTTCGATGGGTCTAGTACCCCAGGAAGAACAAGCTTTGTATGCCATTATGAGGTTAAAACGTCAAAAAGAAAGAAGTGAATTTTGTAAACTAGAAGACGCATTTTTGGAAAAACAAAGTAAGTCACCCATGGATTACGTTGTAGATACCATGGATACAGATATGCCTCCAGTGGATTCTGAAGAATAAAAAAAAAAGAAATAAATATTAAGGGTCGAATTCTGAAACTCGGGTTTATGCCATGATGTCTATTGGAGTATTAGGATTCGTTGTTTGAAGTCATCACATGTATACAGTTGGTTTAGATGTAGATACAAGAGCTTATTTCACAGCTGCTACATTAATTATCGCCGTTCCAACAGGAATTAAAATTTTCTCATGATTAGCAACATGTTATGGAGGATCTTTACAATTAACACCTTCAATGTTATTTGCTTTAGGTTTTGTATTTATGTTCACAATTGGAGGGTTATCAAACCACTTGGCCCTCCCAACCTTTTTTTTTATAAAAAAAGTAAAGACCACCATATGCTGGGATCTTCTGACAATTATGCTACTAGGTATTTATTTATGAATACCAGTGAAAATGTATAATTTTGAACAATCAGCAGGTAACCAAAAGACATTATTTTTTAATAATGTCTTAGTAGGCACCTCAGAGACTAAACGTGGTCCTCATAATTTATTATGAGAAGATATAGTCCGTGTAATAAAGATTCCATTAATCTATTTAAACTTTTACAATTTAAGTTTTTCTAACACTCGCTCTTACTCTGCCGATAATTTAGATTTAGATAATACAATGAAAAAATTAAAACCTGTAAAAGTTTATAACTTAAAAAAAGATAGAGTTCGAATATTAAAAGAAGAAAAGGAGAAATCGGGGGTTTATTATTTAATAAATAACACAAATGGTCATACTTATGTAGGAAGTTCTATAAATTTAGCTTCTAGAATGAGAAATTATCTTAATAACACTTTTTTGAAAAGCAAACAAAATTTAAATATGCCTATTGTAAAAGCTTTACTTAAATATGACCAATCAAATTTTACTCTTTTAATTTTGGAGTACGTTGAAACAGAATCTTTAACAATTAGAGAAACTTATTATATAACATTACTTTTACCTTATTATAATGTATTAAAACAAGGTTATTCTTCTTTAGGTTATAAACATACAGAAGAAACTAAGAAATTACTATCTGAATTAGCTAAAAATAGAACACACTCTGACTTAACTAAATCTTTAATTGCAAAAGCTTTGATAGGTGAAAATAATCCTTTTTACAATAAAAGTCATTCAGTTGAAAGTAAATTAAGAATAAGTGAGGCTAGATCAGCTTATCCTGTCTATGTTTATAATTCCTTTAAACAATTGTTAGTTGTTTTTCCTTCAGTTGGGTCTTTAGCTAAATTAATTAAATCAAATCATGCTACACTAGTTGAGGTTATTAAAAATAATCTTATTTTTAGAGGTGAATGATTTTTAAGTAACATACCTTATAATTTAACAGATACGCCTTTAATATCTTCTTCAGAAGAGCGTGATAAATTAGTATTAGAAATTAACCAGCAAAGCCACATTAGAAAAGCAATTTTTGTATATGATACCAATAAAAACTTTATTGGTAAGTACGAAGGAGTAACGGCTGCTAGTAGAGCATTGAACGTTAGTCATCTTACCATTAAAAATCTTGCTATTGTTGGTGGTATATACAAAAATTATATATTTAGTTATGAAAGATTAATAGATTAATGTATTTTTATTCGTAAGTGGAGTTGTTTTAGCTAATGCATCACTTGATATAGCATTCCATGATACATATTACGTTGTAGCTCATTTCCATTACGTTTTAAGTATGGGTGCAGTATTTGCATTATTTAGTGCATGATACTTCTGAATACCTAAAATATTAGGGTTAGAATATAACAAAATGTTAGGTAAAGTACATTTCTGAATAATGTTTATAGGGGTTAATGTAAAGGGAAGAATGTCTTTTTTTGACACAAGAAAGACGGCAGGAAAGAGATTTAATCATGATTACAAAGGTCCTGGTGGTTCACCTAACGATAATTTTGTTATGTTTTTTGATAATGTTGAAGAAAGTAAAAGAGCTATTTATAAAGCTTTAAGAGGAAAATCGGGAGTATACTTATTTATAAATAATATTACTAAAGATTTATATGTGGGGAGCAGTATTACTTTATCTAAAAGAATGACTTCTCACTTTTACCTTGCAAATTCTGATAAGGCTACAAATATAGTATTAACTAAAGCAATGAGAAAGTATAAATTAAAAAATTTCTCTCTAGGTATACTAGAAATTTGTGCTTCAGATACAATAGTCTGTTCGGATTTAGAACAAAAATGAATGGATTATTATAAACCTAGATATAATGTCTTAAAAGTTGCAGGTAGTTCTTCTGGTTATCGTCACTCTATTGATACTATTAAAAAACTAAAAGAGCTTTTCAAAAAAGAAAGTCACCCCAAATACGGTACCACTACTTCCCCTGAAACAATAAATGCCATTGCTCAGGGTATTAAAGAATTTTACCTTACTCGTAATCATCCATCTAAAGGATTAAAAGGTAAACTTTCTCCTCAGTATGGTATTGGTGGTAAATCTGTTTTTTGTTATAACCAAAAGGGTGAAGAATTAATATTTCCATCCATTAATGGAGCTAAACAACATTTCAAAGTTAGATGAACACTTATAAAAAAAAGTCTAGACACCGATCAATGAGTAGATTTAAATGGAGAATTGTGAATTATACAATCTCTTCCACGTTCACCTCGTCAAAATTAAACCTCATTAGCCCCTCCCAATCTTTCTATATGCTGGAAACTCTCACAAGGCTTAAGTACTCAACAATTATTATATAATTGGTAAGTAAAAATCTTAAGTATATCTAGACAATCAGCAGGGAACCAACGGATAATATTAGATTATCTTAGTAGGATCCTCAGAGACTACACGAAAGAAAAGTTATACAGTATTAGCTGTATAGCTTAAGATATAGTCCACGTTTATATGATAACATCGTTATCATAGTTTTTGTAATGTAACATTCTTCCCACAACATTTCTTAGGTTTACAAGGTATGCCTAGAAGAATAAGTGATTACCCTGATGCTTTCTCAGGATGAAATTTAATAAGTAGTTTTGGTTCTATAATAAGTGTAGTAGCCACTTGATTATTCTTATACATTGTATATGTACAATTAGTTGAAGGTAAAGCTACTTCAAGATATCCTTGATTAGTTCCACAATTCTATAGTGATAGTTTACAAACATTTTTAAACAGAAGTTATAATTCTTTAGAGTGAGCACTTAATAGTCCACCTAAACCTCATGCTTTTGTAAGTTTACCTTTACAAAGTAACTTAAAGGGTTTCTAATGATAGGGTTACATCATCCACCTAAACACCATGGTTTTGTAACCCTGCCTTTAAAAAGTAGCTTCGAGTTAGATAGTATAATTTTAGAAATAAATAGAATGCTCCCTCAACTTTCGGGTTTTATTGAACAATTCAATAACATAGTTAGTCAACATGGTGTTAATGTAGTAACAGATGCTCAAGGTAATATGTCTATGGATGTTCCAGCTAGCATGTCTGAAACTACTTACAATAATATTAGTAATAGATTAGGTATTGTGGATCGTTTAATAAATAATCACGGTTCTTCTATAAATGATTTATTTCAAAAAGGGTTGAACATAGAACAAGAAATTAAACAAACAGATCACAACTATACGTCACAGTTAAGTGATCAGATAGAAAAATTTAATAAATTAAATGCTTCATATAAACATTAAATTGTTTAAGTCTTACTATGCCTACCTAAGTGTGGTAAGGGTTAAGAGACTATTACTGTTATTTCATTGTAGTGGACAAGATAGTATTCCATTTTATTTTTCATATAAATAAATTAGTATTAAATATAATAATGTGCTATATGTATTTATCTTATAATCTAAGATAGATACATAAGGGGTATGTAGTAGATGGTTCTACATTTTGATTGCAGATCGAAAATTTGGGGTTCGATTCCTCCATATCTCTAAAATACCATTTGCATTCTTTTTTTTTTAGGTTTTTCCTTAAAGATACCTTTTTTTGAGCCTGTTTAGGTTAAGGTTATATAAAGCAGTATATAAGTTATAAGGATAGGTTACGCGTGTAGTGTGAATATAAATATATAGAAAAAATAATAAAATTATAATTTAAGCATTGTATGATCGTATTTTGTTTTACTTTTCATTTATTGCGTACGCTGTAAATACCAACTATCCATCTTCTTTCTTTTTCCAGCGTAGCTGGCCCCGCTTGCCTTAGCAAGCGTGTTTTTTATTATTAATAATAAAAAATTTGCCAAACCCCCGAACACTTTGTGTTAGGGGGGGGGAGGGCAAAGGCAAAGTAAAATTAGAAAACTTAATAAAAGTATACACATGAGCATGTGGATCTTATTCTACTGTTCTTATAAATAAGCAAATTCCAGCGTAAGTGGGTACGGAATAGGAGGTAGAGCTTTTAATGCCCATCTTCCCCTCTCCCCCCCAGCTTCTTTTTTTATGCCCTTTTTAATTATCATATAATAAAACATTTTATGGTCGTTAATGATTAATATTTATATTAACATGTATAGTTATACAAATAATAACCTTTATTCATGGAAAATATCTAATAGTAATTATTATCTTATTTATAAGATAATAGCTATCATATAAATAAGATAATAGCTATCATATATTTATGTACATCTAGTTGTAAGAAAATTTAATTCCTTTATTTATATATTTATAATATTTCTATTATAAATGATTAAAACTGAAGTATTTAATTTAGTATATCACTAGGATAGATATAATAGATATCTCTTAATAGTGGTAGACAACCGTATAGTCGTTTGCGGAGTCAATCCCTTCCCTACCTTCTTAAGGAGGAAGGGAAAGATGTAGGGAGACTACGTACCAGCCGGACATCTTTTCTCCATGTTTTCCATAGTAGGAAAAAGAAGGAAAACCAGAATAAAAGGACAAAAGAAGCTTGGGCCTGGGTAGTAAAACCTTAATTCATCTAAGCTAATAATAGATAATTTGCATATATAAATAAAAATTTACAGCTCAGTAACCTAAAGATATTATTAAGTTTAGTCAAAAAATTGAAAGTCTATATTATCATTATAATAGTAGTAGGTCATATATAAAATTATTTTTTTTTCTAATAAATTCTTAGAGTATGTTTTCATACAGATTCTAAAATTTTTTTAATATAAAATATAGGTAGCTACAAAAGATATATATTTATTTTTTTTTTACTTTAGCCCTTACTCCCGGGCTCTAGTTTGCATATTTTTTATTTCATTTTGTTTTTACAAAAAGTACAAAAATATTATCAATCTATAGCCAGAACTCGTATTTCATTGAAAATTAGACCTTTAGAATAAAAAAAATGATATACTTTCCAACTTTAATATCTATTATAGAAGTCTTATTAGTAACTGTTCCCGTATTATTAACTGTAGCTTATGTAACTGTAGCTGAAAGAAAAACTATGGCCAGTATGCAAAGAAGATTAGGACCTAATGCCGTTGGATATCTCGGGCTATTACAGGCATTTGCAGATGCCTTAAAACTACTTTTAAAAGAGTATGTTTCACCTACACAAGCTAATTTAATATTATTTTTTCTTGGTCCTATAATAACTTTAATTTTTGCATTATTAGGATATGCTGTTGTACCATATGGTCCAGGATTAGCTATAAGTGATTTTAATTTAGGTATACTATATATGTTAGCAGTATCTTCTTTAGCTACATATGGAATATTATTAGCCGGGTGAAGTGCTAATAGTAAATATGCTTTTTTAGGTTCACTTAGAAGTACAGCTCAATTAATTAGTTATGAATTAATTTTAACTTCTGCTATATTATTAGTTATTATGTTAACTGGTAGTTTAAATCTTACTGTAAATATAGAAGCTCAAAGAGCTGTTTGATTTATAATACCATTATTCCCGATATTTATAATATTCTTTATAGGATCTATTGCAGAAACTAATAGACCTCCTTTTGATTTAGCTGAAGCTATTGACTAACCAATTTTATTTGGCTTCGTAAAAGATCGCTATTTGCTGGAAAACCCTATTAAAAAAATAGGACAATCAGCAGGAAACCAAACGATAATATTAGATTATCTTAATGGGATCCTCAGAGACTATATGCGATCATTAAACCGGTTGATACTAGTTTAATAAGATATAGTCCAAACTTGCATGTAAATGTAGGAGTAGTACTAAAATCTGAAATCATTACCCTTTAATAACAATAGGGGTTACAGATATATAAATACAACTACAAAAAGAAGTTACTCTACTTCGTCTAACTCATCTTCATCTTCTTCTTCACCATTACCCACACGAATTATAGTATTTAATAGTTTATAGGACAATCAAATAGTTTTGTCTTATCGTGAAGTATTAAAAAAAATAAAAATGGTATTTATTGTTTTATAAACACAGTTAATGGTAAACTATACATAGGTAGTGCTAAAGATTTTTATCTAAGATTTGTTGAACATTTTTCTAATAAAAAAATCTAACATAGCATTACAAAATGCTATACTAAAATATGGTTTAGATAAATTTAACTTTGGTGTATTTGAAGATTTTACATATGACAATAAATTAGTTAGTAAAAAAGCTTTAACTGACTTAAAAACTAGTATTAGTGATAAGTTGAGTAAACACCCATAAAAAAGTTCCTTTTTTTTATGGGGTAGGTATTTATGATTTAAATGACAATCTCGTTTTAAAGTTTAAAAATAACGTAGAATTAGCCAAACATTTAAACATATCTTCTTTTCCCAGCTTCACATCTTTTTTCCTTACTTATAGTAAGGGAAAAAGATGGAAAAGATGAGTAACTGTAGGAAAGTATTTAATTTCAGGCCTTATTTACAATAAAACATATCGTTTTAAAGTAAATAATAAATAGTGTTTACAATGTGTTTACACATGTACTACATATTTTGGAATCAGAACTTGTTAGTGGTTTTATGACAGAACATGCTGCTGTTATATTTGTTTTCTTCTTCTTAGCTGAGTATGCTAGTATTGTATTAATTTGTATATTAGCTAGTATCTTATTTTTAGGTGGTTATTTATTTGACTATTTACCTCTGTTTAGTTTAATTCAATATTTTGATTTTGATTTCTATATCGAGAATATTTATAATAACGATAGCTTGTTATCAGATCCTTTATTAGAAGGATTGTTATACGGTCTTAGTTTAGGAGTAAAAGCTTGTATATTGATTTTCGTGTTTATTTGAGCAAGAGCTTCTTTCCCTAGAATCCGTTATGACCAATTAATGTCTTTCTGTTGAACTGTCTTATTACCGATAGTTATTGCCTTTGTTATATTAGTTCCTTGTATATTATACAGTTTTGAGATAATACCTTCAAATATTAATCTGCTTTAATATATTTTATGGTTTATTTTTCACTTTTACTTGTTTTCCTACCCCAACCACGCGGGGGGGGGGGGGGGGAAAAAACCCCCC
>Ga0233352_1000013_pt1 | contig 12599 bp, 3 predicted proteins | sample GEONDECOMP313_FD_180710 | JGI IMG/M metagenome (GOLD analysis project Ga0233352, IMG submission 180710) | Leaf litter microbial communities from Shasta-Trinity National Forest, California, United States - GEON-DECOMP-313 | ecosystem: Environmental > Terrestrial > Plant litter > Unclassified... | reverse complement strand
GCTCCTATCTTTTCCACCGTGGATCCCGATGCTAACGCCCCAGGATCAGCGGGGTTTCTTCTGTTGGGAGTTTCTTGAAGACGGGCTCCAGTGGATGAATCAGTTCTGTCTACGAGGTCGTCAATGAACGTCCTTCTGCCCAAAGGTACTCCTCGACCTCGACCCGAGCCACCTGCACCGTTAGTATCTCGTGGGGTGTTGGGAGTTGGAAATTGATCACGTTTCACCCTTCTAGTATTCATACAACCCAAATCGTTTCATCAGAAAGAACAAAAAGAGACTGACTAAAAATAATTATCAACTGCAACTACTGATAGTGTTTGATTACCTTTCCCCGGCAACGGCGCCAAAATGTCGAGCACCCTAAATGCAGATAGATTGTTATCAACATACAGAGTTTACGAAATTCATTGTCAACCCAGGGAAGTCTTTTGTTTCAAAAGGTAAGTGCACAGTATATGCCAAACACCAAATCATTATAGTAACTACTGTTCTTAATAACTCTGTTCATCCCCTTGTCTATGCATGATCCCACAAATCATCTAACTCTACAAATTCAACTCTTCCTTCAATGCATCAACCAGAAATGAAATCGACAATTACTGACAGAAAGGAAATTCTACTCAATGCTTAATTCAATGGAACTGCCTATTGATCTAATCACACTCAGAATCCAGAATCATAAATCAACTATAATCTAAAGATGCAATTGCGACAGATCACACTCAGATGTTCTAAGAATTGAATTACAGGAATAAGAATAAACAATTATAACAATCAAAGAATTACTCAAGATTCGGGGAATGTCGTTCTGAACTATGAGATGAACAGAGTTGCGCACAGCTAATAAATGAATCGCATAGAGATTACTACTCAGTCGACTGTCACACTGTTACAGCAATCAATCTTGAGAAATGCAATCCTGTAAACCACACACACTACTGCTGCGCACACAGAAAAGTAATTAATGAAACTTCACACAACCATAAATTGAAAGATCCTACCTTAACTCAGCAATCTCTGCGGAAGGCGGGCCCAGCCTTCACACAGAGATGCTGGATAAACAATGTACAGCTCCCTTAAACCAGCAGTCCTCTTTGTATTAAAAAGAAAGAATTATTACAGATGGCTCCCGCTGTTAATACACAAATGAATTCAGTTATTTTCCAACCCCCTGGACCGAGACATCTTTCTGCATTTATACCTACAAGTAATAACGTCCCATCCTATTGCAAAGGGCAGCCATGAAGATCTCTGATCTTCAGGCGCCCTGAATAACATTGTCTGTTACAAGACGTGGCATAATACAATTATAGAAAATACAGGAAGATTGTTGACTGGCCCAGAAGTAGCGATCTTCTCAGATCGCCATAATATTCGCACAGCTATCCTGAAGACCCCTCGATCATAGCTAGTTCTGTTGCGGCTGCTCTGACCGGCCCTTGACTGGAATGTCACGTGTCTCCATAGATGAGGGACAGATGAAGGATCCTTTTTGTGTCACGACCACCCCTTGTCCCTAGACTTGTTTAGCTTCGTCCCCTGCGTTCTGCTCATCTCACATTGTCTTCATAGATCACACATATTAGCACAATTTCAAGAGATAAATAGCCTTAATTGTCACAAGAATAAGCATTAACTAAGGTAAAATAATAATCAGTCTTACCTTGACAAATTAAGGGATAAAGTGAAGAAAGTCAGTCTGATTGATATGCTAAGCAGTGTAAAGCAAGGGAAGAAAGGTGATTAAAGATGGTTAAAAAGGGACCAAATCTGGACTCAACATCTCCCCCCAACTACCCTGTTGCATGTCCTCATGCAACAACCTGCATCACTCAGAATCTGAATCCTGCATCAAGCTCTGGTCGTGGAGAGAAGAAAAATTGTAGGGAAATTCGGGTTCCTGATCTGCCTTCAGAAAACCTCTGTGAATAGCCCAGAACTGCCAATATTTCTGTTCCTCTGCCCTAGTCATGGAAAAGTCCCTGTTGTATGGTTCAGCTGGCCACCAAATAAGAGGAAATTTGAACTTTAGACCCAGCCAGTTGACTCCACATTCCTTCATACATCCTACATAACCCTTGACTCTTGAGAGTGCATGTTTAAAATTTTTAAAACAGTAGGGGTCCCTGCTTCTCAGTGCTGAGGAGGAAGCCTGCCATCTATGCCGGCTGCCATCTAATGCAACCTGCTGCTGCCTAGAAATAGATTTGGTACATGTGGAGATTACCTCCTCCTGCAGTTTCATGATGTGTTGCTCTTGGGAAGGAATGGAAAGAAAATTTTTATATCGAGCCAAGAGAATGCCAGGATTCTGGGGTTCACTACGAATCCATAAATTAGCATAGCCTTCATTGTGGGAAAAGGTCTGAAAAGACCTTTCCCACTGAACATGATTATTCACAAAAGAGGCAAATGCTCGTAGCTGAACATCACCTGCAAATGGAACAGGATTTGAGTGCCGATCCATAGGGCATGCCATCTCGTGGAGGTACAGTTCACATAGCAAGTTCTGCTCTTCAAAGTTGCTCCCAAGAAAGGTCTCCAAAAATTTTTCTGAGGTTGCAATTTCAAATAACCTCCCCTCCTGTACAGCTTTTAATTTGAACCAGACAAATTGTTCGAACAAAAACACTGGATAGGAAGACGAAGGCTTCCTAGTGCCTATGAGTTCTCGGGATAGGTCATACATTTGATCCTTATCCTTCTGCATGGATGAGAATTTCTTCAATTTCTTTATCTCCTGCTGCAGTTCTCCCATCTGAACTCTATGGCCCATACGTTCTTCAGCCCCCTGCTCTTCCAGCGCTCTAATAATTCTCTTATGCTCATCCAGCGCAATTGTCTTTTTCTGGTTCTCTTCCACTTGACTTCTCCATTTAATTACTTCCATCCTCAAAGCTGAAACTTCTGCTGTAAGATCGGAAATCTCCTTTTTATAATGTTCTTCCCGTTCTGTATCCAAATCAATAAAATTCCTGGAAGGGAGGAGTATTGTCTCTTGTGAGACAGTGTCTACCTGCACTTCTTCTATGAGAGTTGCTGGTTCTTGTGTGACAGCAATATCTCCTGGATTTTCTTCCATAGCTGCAATTGGTGCATGTTGAGACACTGGTTCTTGTGTAACAGTGTCTTCTCCCTGATCAGCCTGCATTTCCACGTCTGCTTCATGTGTTGCTGGTTCTTGTGTGGCAGCAATACTTTTCAAGCTCTCCTCAGCATCAGCTTCCATTGCTTTTTGGGACACTGGTTCTTGTGTGGCAGTGTCTTCCACCTGCATTTCTGGATTTAATGGTTGTGTTGCTGGTTCTTGTGTAGCAGCAACACTTTTCAGATTCTCCTCAGCCTCTATCTCCATTGCTTTTTGGGACACTGGTTCTTGTGTGGCAGTGTCTTCCACCTGCATTCCTGAATTTAATTGTTGTGTTGCTGGTTCTTGTGTAGCAGCAACACTTTCGTTCCCCCGCTCTTGAGATTGGATATCTTCCCCATCATACAGTTCTTCCTCCAGGATCTCAGTGTCACCTGAGGCTATTGTCTGTTCATCCTCACTATACTGTATATCGGGTATGATGTCTATCCCTTCCGTTTGAAATTCAGGAATTCCCAAGGATGTTGGTTCTTGTGTGACAACATCCTGGATTGCCTCTTCATCCTCCTGTGGGTGTAGTTCTTCCCTAAGCTTTGCATCATGGGGACATTCTGGGTTCACAATGTCAAACTCTTCTTTAGGTTCCAGAGTGTCATCCATTCCAGATTCTTTTCCCCTTCCCATCTGCACTTCTGAAACTACAGTCCCCTGTTCAGGTTCATCAATGTTCTGCCTCCGTGGCTCAGTTTCCATCATCTCTATATCTTGGGAGCATTCTGGGTCCATATTACAATCCTCCTGCCCATCATCGCTCCTGATCTCATTTTCTGCTCTGGTATTAGTAGCGGCCTCAGCAAGGATGATCAAAGATGCTGGTTCTTGTGTTACAGCATCTTCCTCTTCTGCAGGTTCTTCCCTCGTGGATGTGGGCTGTTGCATTGTGCGAATTATGATCCCATGGCCTTCCTTTCTGAAAATTTCTCCACAATTGGGACACATTACTTGCTCCTCCTCCCTGTCAGGGTCAATAGACTCTGTTCCCTCGAGGTGGTCTGCCGCCTCCACCAATGTATACATTTTCCTCTCTCCTTGTTTTCTACAAGTTTCCTTCCAAGTCTCCACTTCCCTTCGAAGTAATTGGACTTCCTCTTTTAATACTGTGTTTTCTTCCAGAAGTCCTTCAATGCTGGGTTCTGCCTCAACTGACCTTGCTGGGGCATCCATTGGCCGTGGTACAAGGATTGGAATCTCAACCTGTGATTCCAAGGTTCTCCATCTCTTTCTGGCTTCCTCTGAGATTGTATTTGGTTTGCTTCTTTTGCCTCCTGTTGGTGCCGTTATGCTCGGTTCCTTCATTGGTCTCTTTCTTCCTTTCCGTGACGTTTCCGCTTGAGGGGCTGACTTATCAGGATTCCCTGCTGGGGTCAAAGGAATATTTACTTGTGCCTCAGATCCCTCTTCCTCAATTAGGGTTCCTCCTCCCCACTCAGGTGAGGATTCAACAGTGACCGGCTCCATCTGTTCCATCTGTTCTCCAATTGCCTTAGCCCTGTCATTTTCAGGTTCAATTGTCGCAGCATCCAATGCTGCTCCAATTTCTCCTTCTGATTGCAGAGCTATCCTGCTGTCTAATTGACTCTCAACATTTCCCCTCAATGGTTCTGCTTGTTCTAGTACAATATCATCTCCCCCCCCAACTATATTGGAGGGACGCCGATCCTCCATATGATGTTGAAGCTGTGCCTGTTCGGCTGGAAAACCCCGAACAGGAGCAGGCTCCTGATTTTGGGCTAGGAATTGATCCCAAGTGATATTGTGCTGGGCCAGGGTTCTTACAATGATTAATTTTATAAGGCCATGGTGAGTCAAGGAAACATGGGGATGTTTAGCCGTTTGGACAAACACCGCCATACGGCGTAGGGAATGGAACAGATAGTAGGGAATATTTAACAGAATGCCATGGCGAAGATGGGAAAGCAAAGGCAGTTCAGTATTATAAACAATTTGGTACCTACCTTCGCAAGTGATGTATTTCTTCAAGAAGACGGCAACCTGGTCCCATGGTCGCGGCAGTGATTGCAGTGCAATTCCTCTCTTTGATGATTGAACGTGCTCCCCTTCTCGTAGAAATTCTTCTCGTGCAACCATCGTGGGAACTCGTCGTTCAAACCATGGCTTTCCCACCCTTGGGAGTGCAGTAACTTCAGATATGATAGCCTCAGAGAATTCTATCCGCAACCCCCATACTTCAGAGTGAGTGTCCTGGAGGTGTAAAGCGAACTGCAAAGCTGCTTCTCTGTTAAAGCCGTCTAGTCGCTCGAAGAATTCAATCCAGCCGGCGGCTTGAAAGATGGCGAAAACCTCAGAATTTTGTCGGAGTTCCTGCGTGTTTAAAGGTTCATGACGAGCTGGAAGCCCCATAGTGCTTGTAGCCGATTTCTGGAGTCCGAGAGTGGAGGTTGCAGAGCGGGGAATGCACAGATCGCGGAGTGGAGATGTGAGTAGGGAGATGACAAATTTGGAAAGTGCAGTGCAGAGGGAAGTTCACGATTTTTATTCCAAATTGGGGAAGGTGGCGGTTATAAGCTTTTACGTCGCACGGGGGAGGGATTAATCAAGTCATAATGGTGATACGTATTAAGGCACGACTGATATTATTAAACCCAAATTAACACTTAATCATGTAAAAATCAAAGCCATACCTCGTGCAACTGTGCGTTAAATGACCGGCGGGGAAGGATGATTCGTGTGTTGCTGACGCTGGAAGGCCGAGCGCGTGCACAGGCATTAAGTTGATCATCATAATAGTAATTAATGCCATAATGCCATCGCCAGTGAAAACGGAGGAAACATCGCATCGCCGGGGCCGGAATTATGTCAAATTGGTCGGCACGAGCGGAAAAAAAATCGGAGCCATAAGAAATAGCGGAAGCAATGTGCTTTGATTAATACAGGAGTTACTACTGCAAAGAACGGAAGAACAGGCTGTACTGCTAAAAAGGTCCGCCAAATAAAGCGGGAGTAAAGTTACCCAACATGATATCGCGGCCGATCAAAAGATGCTACAACCGTTAAGAAAGATCACGATGTCGAGAAAAATCACGGCTGTCAGAATTCACCATGGCTGGGAAAGGATGCTGCGGCCGTGGAAACATGTGGGTCGGCCGCCAGAAATGTATGTTCGGCTGCCGGGAAACTTATGTTCATCCGCCGGAGAAAAAAATATGCGGGCCTGTGGAGAAAAAGGTGGCGGCTGTGGGAAAGTTTGTTCGGCTGCGGGAGCATTGTTCAGCCGCCGGAAAAAGGTCGCGGCTGTGGGAAAGTTTGTTCGGCTGCGGGAGCATTGTTCAGCCGCCGGAAAAAGGTCGCGGCTGTGGAAAGATTTGTTCAGCCGCGGGAAAAAGGTCGCGGCTGTGGAAAGGTTTGTTCAGCCGCGGGAGCATTGTTCAGCCGCCGGAAAAAGGTCGCGGCTGTGGAAAGATTTGTTCAGCCGCCGGAAAATTTGTTCAGCCGCCGTTCTGATCGTTCACCTGGTACTTCCCTGCAGCTTTATTTACAAAAACAACCAAAGAGATCAAATGCAAAAAGAAAGAAAAAGAAAATAAAATAAAGAGTTATACGCTACAGTAGAAAGAAACTTATTTATATACAGTGGTTCAATAGTGCGATTTACAGCTTAAAGGCTGGCAGAGGCAGGGGGAAGTTCCTGCCCTGGTAACAGCTGGTACTCTGGATCGGCAGCAATCTGCGAAATGAATGCGTCCTTCGAAACAGGTTTATGGTATAGTCTTAGCCTGTGGCCATTAGCAAGTAATGGTATACGATTGTCGTCAATGGTCACCAGACGGACAGTGCCGTTATCAAAAACCCTGTCAACCGAGTATGGACCAAGCCACCGTGTGCGCAGTTTCCCTTTAAAATCTCTTTTGAATCTGGAGTCATAAAGTAACGCCCAGTCTCCTTCACTGAAGATCTTCTTTTTAATAAACCGGTCGTGCCAATTAGATCTCTGTTGCTGCAACAACGAAGTCTTATCTACTGCCGCCAACCGCTTCTCGTCCAGTTCATTCAATTGATTCAGTCTTTGCTTCTGCGCTTCTGTTACATCCAGGTTCATTTCGGTGGCCGTCTTCAAGGTTTTAATCTCGAACTCAATTGGAAAGACAGCACTCTTTCCGTACACCAGATCATATGGGGAGAACCCTGTAGTGTCACGCCAAGTCGTGCGATATGCCCACAGTGCTTCTGGAAGCCTGTCGGCCCAATCCTTTCGATGGCTATTTACTGTTTTTGTAAGGATATTTTCAATAACCTTATTGGTGCTTTCCACCTGACCATTAGCCTGGGGGTGATAAGGTGAAGACACCCTGTGCTGCACATGATACTGCCTGAGCAAGGATTCAAATTGGTGTGACACGAACTGCGGGCCTCCATCAGTAACTATTTCCTTTGGCACCCCAAAACGGGTAAAGATCTCACTGTATAGAAAATCAATTACTGCCTGATCATTAGCCTTAGCCAAAGCTACAGCTTCCACCCACTTGGTCATGTAATCAGTACAAACCAGAATATAGACCTTCTGTTTGGAGGGAGGACTGATAGGGCCAACAAAATCTAGTGCCCATCTCTCAAATGGTTCAACTACAAGTTGAGACTGTAGGGGCATCTGATCCGTTCGATTGGGTTGGCCCATCCTTTGGCAACTGTCACAGGACTGGACATACTTCTTGGCATCCCTGAATAGAGTCGGCCAGTAATAGCCCATCCGCAGTGCTTTGTGCCCTGTCCTCTTATCTGCAAAGTGGCCTCCACAAGGCCCCTCATGACAGGCTTTCAATATAGAAAAAATCTCATCTTCTCTTACACATCTCCTGATCTCCAGATCAGGCCCTGTGTAGAAAAGATGGCCATTTAACCAACAAAACCTGGCACTGCGCTGAATAATTTTTCTTTTTTCTCTTTTTGTCATATATGGCGGGAGCTTCCCTGCAACCAAATAGTTAGCAACGTCTGCATACCATGGAGAATGAACTGAAAGTGCAAATAGATGCTCGTCTGGGAAAGAATCCTCAACAGGCAAACTGTCACCACTGTTAGTAAGACGAGATAAAAAATCAGCAACAACATTTTCCTTCCCAGGTTTATCTATAATAGTGATGTCAAATTCTTGTAACAGCAAAAGCCATCTAGTCACTCTGGCATTAGTAACTGGTTTGTTCATTAAATACTTGATGGCAGAGTGGTCAGTGTGCACAAATGTAGGATACCCAGTGATATAATGTCTAAATTTATTTATGGAGTAAACAATAGCAAGGAATTCTTTTTCAGTAACAGTGTAGTTAAGCTCAGCAGGGGCTAAATTTTTACTAACAAAGTAAATAGCATAAGGTTTTTGGTCCTCCTGCTGCCCTAATACTGCCCCAATGGCAGTGTCAGAGGCATCCGACGAAATATGGAAGGGCAGGGTCCAATTAGGTCCCCGCAAGATAGGAGCTGTAGACAGCCTTGCTTTAAGTTCATCGAATGCTGTCTGGCATGCTGTATTCCACACAAACTGCGCATCCTTCATTAACAGAGAGAACAGAGGAGAAGCCAGTTTGGAGAAGTTTTCTATGAATCTTCGATAATATCCAGCATGTCCCAGAAAGCTTCTCACCTCTTTCTGAGTTGAAGGAGTTGGTATATTCTGTATTACTCTGATTTTTGCAGGGTCTACCTGTATGCCATTGGCAGAGATAAAATGCCCCAATACCACCCCTTCACTCATCATCATATGGCACTTCTCAGTGCTTAATGAAAGCTGAGCCTGTTTACATCGAATTAAAACCTTCTTTAAATTTTCTAATGCCTCATTGAAATCCCTGCCATAGGGAGTGAAATCATCCATGAAGATTTCCATGCTATCATTTACTAATTCAGAGAATATTCCAATCACAGCTCTTTGGAACGTTGCTGGTGCATTGCACAATCCAAATGGAAGTACTCTGTAAGCAAACGTTCCCCAGGGACAGGTGAAGGTGGTTTTATCCTGATCCTCAGGAGCAATTTGGATTTGGTTGTACCCACTGAAACCGTCTAGGAAAGAGAAGAACTTCTTCCCTGACAGGGTATCAAGGACCTGGTCGATGAAGGGTAAAGGAAAATGATCCTTTTGAGTTGCTTTGTTCAATTCCCTGTAATCAACACAGACTCTCCATTTCCCGTTTTTCTTGGGTACAATCACGAGTGGGGAGACCCACTCACTATCTGAAATAGGGTATATAAACCCTGCTTCCAAAAGTTTCTGGATTTCCTCCTTCACAATATCCCTCAGATTGGGGTTCATGCGTCGTTGGGGTTGACACACAGGCCGGGAGTCACTTTTGATATAGATGTGATGAGTGCACAGATTAGAGGGGATACCCCTCATATCTGTGTACTCCCAGGCAAATGCCCCTTTATGTTCTTTCAAGAGCTTGATCAGGCGTGTCTGTTCTTCTGAGGAGAGACCAGGATTGATATTCAAAGTCCTTCCAGGTTCTACCTCAACCGGAATGCTCTCTGAATTTTTCACAACCGGGATTATGTTCGTGCCACCAACCAAGGCTTCTTCTGTAAGGTTTTCTTGCTCTCCCTTGCCCAGGGCAGTGTTAAGAATTTGATAGACTTTTCTATTCACTGAAGTGGGTTCACTAATGAAATTGCTAATGGTATCATCTTCTGTCTCATTTTTGAAAGTTAAGGCCCTCCCTATGGTTAATAATGGCTGGACCTCCTCCTCCTCCTCCTGTTCTATCCAAAGGGATGTGTCAGCCTCTAGACTTGGCCGAGCTGGAGGATACAGGGTGAGGTTTTTAGTATCCATACCATCGGATATCGTCATAGACCCTGATCGGCAGCTGATGCAAGCGTCAGCTGTGGCCAACCACGGTCTCCCCAGGATCAATGGGTGTCCCCCCAGCTGCGATTTTGGTTGTAACACCAAAAAGTCAGCTGGGTACTCCCATGAATCTACTGATATAACAAGGTCATCCAAGATCCCTTCGGGTCTGATGGTGGATCTGTCTGCCAGTTCCAGAATAGTAGGGGTTGGTCTAAACTTGGTGAGCCCAAGCTTCTTTACAGTTTCCATGGTTATAACATTAATTGCTGCTCCCAGATCCACTAGGACGTTGGGTATCTGTGTCTGTCCTATCTGCACAGTAACAGTGGGATTACCAGGGTCATCGTACTTAGCCACAGGGGCTTTTCCTGTTATTAAGGCCGATAAGTTTCCTATGACATGAACTGTAGGAGGATCCCTGAGTTTCCTTTGTGTTCTCTTTGTACACAGCTCCCGAACTGTTCTAGCGTAAATGGGCACATCTTGAAGCGCTTGGAGGAGGGGAATTTTAACATAAAGGTTTTTTAACTCTCCGAGGAGGTTAAACTGAGGTTGCCCCCCCATTTTTGGTAGCAGTAATCTCTCAGGGTATGGTGGCTGCTTTGTCAGATGCTGTATCTCTTCAGGTTTATCGTTGGATGGTTCAGCCGTTCTTTCTAAGGAATGCCCAGCATCCTCAATGGTGGGGCTTGAGTCAATTGGATGCTGTAAGCTCTCCTCTTCTCTAAGCTCAGAGGATGAAACATCCTCTGTTATTATAGGTTCTACAATTTTCCCAGATCGTAGGTGGATTTCATTACAGGATACAGGGGAAAGAGAGTAGGTTGGCATATTGACAGTCTCCAATTGATGGACTGCTTTATTGTTTGGGTTAGGATTAGGTTGGGCAGGCAGCTGGGGTCGGATTTGTATATTCGGGGCAGAATTGTTTTGCAGCTGCAGCTGTGACTGTGGAGGTAAGTATTGAGGATATGGAGGAATTTGGGGGAATTGAGGGAATTGAGGAGAGTACGGTGCTTGTTGAGGTAAAGGTGGATGAGAGAGCTGGTTCCCAGGAGGGAAATTCCTCCATCCAGGAGTCCATGACGTAGGTTGGGGCGGTGGCTGTGTCCAGGGATTCCATGAATTATAGTTCTGCATTGCAGGTTGAGAGGAGTTCCATTGGGTATAATTCGAAGGGAATTGTGTATTCAAATTTTGCATATTATTCCAATTCCCCATATTATTCAAGAATGGGAGAGAATCTGGAGACATACCTTGATTCCGAGGCTGCCATGGCTTCCTTTGTGCGATAAAATAGGCTGCTTCCAGCTCCGGATTTGATACCTGCAGGACGGCTTTGACTTGAGGGAGTGAAGGGCATTCTTTCGTGTCATGGTTCAGCTCACACAGCTGACACACGTTCACCTTGTCAAGCGGACATTCTCTCAATGGATGATTCTTCCTACATCGGGGGCAGAACACACCCAATGTGAGATCCTCTACTGCTTGTTTTTGCTTCGCCCTCAGGACATCAATTTCAGAAGAAATGGAGCTCATCATTTCTGTTTTAAAATTTTCAAGTAGATTGCCTATCTCTGCTCGGGTGGCGCCTCCATTAGATGACTTCTGAGTTCGATCAAAGACGTCACGTTCCAGCTTTTCTCGTTTATCCCGCTTGTTATTTCTGGAAGACCCTCTGGAGTATCTTTTACACAGCTCCACAATTTTCTCGAAAGGTTCCTTGGAGATGTCTCCCTTACCAAGCAAGTTTAACATATCTAGACAATCATCCCTGATTCCCCGAAGCAAGATTATTTTGAGTACATCCAATCCCATGTTCGTCTGTCCCGCTCTCTGCACATTATACAGCAATCTTTCCACGAAGTCTTCCAGACTCTCGTCCTCCTTCTGCACCATTTTGAATAACTCCTCTCTTTTATCCTTGGTGTTACAGTATTCCTGATATTTCTCCAGGAACACCTGCTTCATTGCATCCCAATTTGTAACGGTTCCTCCCCCAAGGCTCATGAACCAACGTAATGCATTGTCCTTAAGGGTAGCAGGAAAAAGTTTTAATTTTTGGGCATCGGTGATATAATCGTAACTGCGACAAAGAATATCAAACTCGAAAAGGAATTCGTCCGGGTCTTCTGCCGCTTTTCCATGGAAGCGAGGTAACACCGATGGTGAGATATTCTTCATAGGAGCTGCCCCATCTGGTTGTTGAATGGGAAATTGCAATGTAGCCACTGTTCCCTCTGGCAGGGAGCGATTCTCATGGTGATAGTTTTCTCCTATCACTTCTTCCTCTTCTGCACCGTGTCGGTTACTCATTTCTTCTTCTGCTTCCTCTTCTTCGTCTCCTCCTATGTTCTTCTCTTCGCTTTTCTTCTGTTCCTCGTTCCTTTCTTCGTTTCTCTGTTCCTCGTTCTTCTCTTCGTTTCTCTGTTCCTCGTTCTTCTCTTCGTTTCTCCACTGTCCCAGGAGCTTCTCGTGGTACTGATCCCACTCTTCCTTAGTTACTCTCCTCCCGTTAATGTGATAGTTCGGTCCTCTACCAGCAGGTCCCGTTGTAACAGCCGTGTCCTTGTCTCCAGGGATAGCTGAGGACGACGCAGCTGCTCCTATCTTCTCCACCGTGGATCCCGATGCTAACGCCCCAGG
>Ga0233352_1000012_pt1 | contig 14067 bp, 4 predicted proteins | sample GEONDECOMP313_FD_180710 | JGI IMG/M metagenome (GOLD analysis project Ga0233352, IMG submission 180710) | Leaf litter microbial communities from Shasta-Trinity National Forest, California, United States - GEON-DECOMP-313 | ecosystem: Environmental > Terrestrial > Plant litter > Unclassified... | reverse complement strand
GTTCTTGCAATGTCCCCAAAAATTGAAAATTAAAATAAAAAATTATAGGCTAGTGAAAACTACCCCAAAGGGGATCATTATTACTCGTGCGGAATTACATGCGCTACTTATACTTTCGATCTCTTCAGAAACTGCCCATACTGTCTTGTAATCTCTTATCCATTAAGTGATTATTAGTTCGTTTAACTCTTATGTCTTAATTCTTTTATTTAAACTATTTATACATCTTAGTTATTATTGTCGGTGAATTAATGAATTGGTTTAGATCATTGTTTTACTCATGCACATGTGTACTTTGTTTATTTAATAAAAACTAACTTAACTTTGTTTATGGGAAAAAAATGGTGGAGTGGCGGGACTCGCTCTCCCGCGACGATCTAAGAGGTAAGGCCATTCTTCATTATGCAGGCTTACTTAGTTCATTCGAGCTAAGGCACCTTATTTGTTGACTTACAGGTTACTTTTGCGACATCATGCTTATTTGGTTCCTTGAAGCAATCCAGTTCCTAGTTATACTTCCAGTTCCGCCTTGCACTTTTATTACTGTTCCGTTTTACGACTTAGGTGAGCCCTATGTTCGTTAGTTATCTTTCTTAGTTAATTAACTAGATGTTGTGAATTAACTTACTGTCCTTACCATGTTATTAATTATCTATCTCTTGGTTAATTAATTACACTTCTCTTGTTTCTATTTTGCAGGTCTGCCTTGGTTACGAGTTTGGAAACTTAAGCTTGTTCTTCCTAGCGAGGGCATCATGGCATACTACATTTTCCATGATTCCTAACTACTAGACAAAACCTAGACTAAAGACTTATGCACAAACGCTACCTATATGAACTAGCAAAGGGCATGTACCAACACATTACTTTGATGCTAGGGGAATAAAATGTAAACACTATACAATAGTGTTAAGTCTGCGCACACTTTAGAGTTGAAAGACTATGGTATAAATACCATGTCATCGGTAATATGTCTGCACTGGCATTAGAAGGTGGCGAAACTATAGGATATAGTGTGCACCACGATATAACAGGGTTTATCTTAAGACTTGGTTGAATGTATTACAATGATGATTCATAAACTATGGTGAGGGTTCATGAATGCGTTAATGGCCACCAGCTGGTGCCATTAATTCCATCGGGGTTTGTGAAAACGCTTGCCAAAGGGTTTGGGCATTCGTTGTTTGTGCATTATGTGGTTTTGGCATTGGGGTTTCATGTGGCTTCTGCGCAGTTGGAGAAGGGAGGCAACATCCATCGATTTGTAGGTAAGCTAACTACCAGACTCTGTGTAAACACATTGTTTCGTTGTTTTATCCATGGCATAGTCATGCTTCTCATGCCATTGCTGATTTGATTGCAGGTGAAAGCGAAGGTGCTCTGGGGTCTGCACAAAGGCATGCTTTCTATTTGGGGTTGCTACTTCATGGCCATGCTAAGCCTGCTAGCAATATCTTACTTGCCTCCTCTCGTTCTGGGCATTTCTGAGTTGGGATTCTTTACAGGGTTGGGGTTCTAGATGGCCCTTGTCGACTCTTCCTACGGGGTTTGTAATGTAGCTTTCTCTGTGTTTCGACTCTCGTTGGTAGGTTTGGCATCTTGACCCGTGCCAAATAATGGTGCCATAGCTCACAGCTTGCCATTTAACATTATTAATACATTGACTGTTCTAAAAGAGGATTCGTGCCTTACTTTATAAATATACTGCGTGTTGCCTTTTATGTGAAGACTGTAATGTGTTTTGGTATAAGAAGCGTATGATTTTCGTTCAGCGTTTTTAATATATTATACTGTGTAAATTCGGAACTGTGTAGTTATTTTAATGCTGCGTTTAAAAAGTTGACTTGCTGGGTTCGATCGTGGCTTTAAGCCTGTAGAATTTACACTGTGTATAATAGTAACAGTTTGGGTTTTGGAAGTATGCACAACAATCCATTTATATTGTTTGTAATTTATGTTTGGGAAAGCTTCTAGAGCTTGGGGCGTTATGCCATGGGCTACACCATTATTGCAATGGTGTCTTAGCCCATTGGCTTGCCACCATAAGCTTTGTGTTAGCATTAATGGAAACTGTGTAATATACAGAGAGTTGTAATTTGGTTTTAATGGTTCAGCGTGGGTGCAGGCCATGCCATTAATGGCATGTGCCTCTCCCACTGACTACGATAGCTTAGTTGGAATTTTAATATGTAATTTGTTATTTAAAAATATATGGCTGTAACAGCCACGGTTATGGAAAACCCACGATATCGTTTTGGTTACTGTAGCGTGACTGTGTGATTATTACTGTGTGATTGGATTTGGGAACTTGGTCGTGGTCGGCGTGACTACGTATACGACCTTCAGGATTTCATCCTGGGTGATACCAAATTGTAAAACATTTTATATGTAATAATAGAAAGGATACTACGTATTAAGCTATGGATTTTGTTATGCATTTTCATTACAGTAATGATTTATGTTAAGGTTATTATTATGTTGGCCTTGGGTCACGGACATCCATGGGATTCGATGTCGCAACCTGTGTTGGCATTAGATAGGGTTTTCTTCTTAAGAGGAACAATTCCTTGTTTAAATAAGAACTGTAGAGATGTTTCTAATGTGGAGTTTAATTTTGCTTATGAATTATATTTGTAACCCATACGGGTCGATACCACGACCTGTGTTTATTAATACATAGTTATATGAATTGTTTACTTGGTAAAATTATATGTGGATTCTTATGATGAATATTATATGGGACCTTTAAAGATATAATGCATGTGATTTATGGTGATTTATTATAGATGTTAAGACTGTATGTTTTGCAAAGTCTTGATAAGGATCACATGGACGGTCACGATATCCCTCTCATTAATATTAATGTTTGTTTAGAGTTATGTAAAGTATTTTGTTTTAATGATTATGTGAAAGAGACCTCGGAAGGTCTTTAATAATTTGATTAGCTTGTTTATTATATGAAATGTGTTCTTGGTAGATCTAGTTTATAGTATATACTTGTTATTAGTTAGCATAATTAATATTTTAAGTAATTACTACTCACTTATTTTCTTTAAAGCTTAGGGCAAGCCTCTGCTCACAAATGGAATATGTTAGCAAGGTATTAAATACATAGAACAAAGTATAAACGTAATACTAAGATAAAAACCTAGTTAATACACGAACATTTATGAAAGATACAAGCCCTGAACATAAACAACATATAATAAAAATTATCTAGCCTATGATTCGTAAATTGCAAATGCAAACCCTAGCAGATTGTTAACCATTAGGGTTATAAATTACATTGCAGCCATTACTTAACATAAACAGTAATGAATCTTTAGGAAAGAAATAGAATAGTCCTTCAAGGGTTTCATACCTGAGTTTTAAGCTTTGTCAATGGTTGCACCTCCACACTTAAATAACCAGCATTAACAATTCAATGTAGATCTCACCTCTGTTTGATGACCAAATCACTTGGGAACTACCACGTTCCACCCAACCATGACCTGGAACCGTTCCTGGTTTAAATCCGGATCCCCCTGAGCTGGACTCCAACATGCAAGTAGCTTAGAGCTCCTGAGGTAGGGTTTCCTAATTCGTAATCAGTTTTGAATCAATCCTCTTTTCCTTGCAGGAAAAGTTCTCCAAGAGAACACTTGAGAGCAAAAACAAGCAGAATAACAATTCTCCTAGATAAAAATCAGAACCCCAAGCCTTTGCTTGGCTTGAGTCTTTATAGACAGGCTTTTCAGTCAAAGGGGAAGTTAAATCAAGAAATCCTTGATTTCTTGATTTAGCCCTTTTTAATTTACTCGGTTAATTTTCAATTCTTAACCTAGGAACTTTTAACTAGTTCTTAGTAAATCTCTCATAGATATTTCACTATTTGTTAATCCTTTAATAATAAATAATAATTGGCGGAGCTTCTCTTCTTTCTTTATTCAATTATATAATTAATCATAATTAATTATTTATACATACTATGTATAAAATACATAGTATTAAAATACTTGTTAGCATTTGTCTTCAGGAATCATGTATCATGATCCCTAGACTTAACGACACTTCTTTATGAAGGTTAAGTAGATAGAAGGCTCGGGTCTATCTACTTGATGAGAATACAGAAATTCAAAATTTCATTTAATCACTTAAAAATAAGTATGATGAGATCAATATTATTCTCGAGTCGTGTAATGTCCCCAAAAATTGAAAATTAAAAAAAAAATTATAGGCCAGTAGAAAACTGCCTAAGAGGATCATTATTGCTTCTGCGGAATTATATGTTCTACTTAACTTTCGATCTCTTCGGAACTACTCGTACTGTCTTGTCAATCTCCTATCCATTCAGTGATTATTAGTTTGCTTACTTCCTATGTGCACTATTTTATGCTCTTTTTCACTTCCTTTGCGCATACGACTCTCAAATGTATGAACTTCTTCTAGATCAATGAGCCATTGATATTCCAGAAAATAGAATCTTTCCAAAGTAAAATATCATATCATCTTTATTTTCAAGCTTACATCAAATCTCCACCTTTTTCATATTTATACTACTCTTGTTCAAAAGGTGTGTCCACAAGTTGGGATTTCTTTGAGTTGACAATGCGCATATCTTTCTATTCTACCTTCCTCTCCACTGTACTTGTTGAGTATTTGGTCTTAACTACTTTTATTGGGGTTTAAAATTGTATTTCAGTAACGACACTGCATGGTCATTCATTAAATCACATAATCGAGGTTGCAATGTGTTCATTATCAATCGTTGTTAGTAGAATACACATCTATTTCATAATACATACATTATGATTCCAAAAACATAACATAGAGCTACAAATCCGTAGAAGGCCCAAAACTCACATAGTGGAACTATGGCTCTGACACCACTTTGTTATCCTCGCTTTTCCGATAAGTTTGAGATAATTTCCACAAATTTTTCTTGAAATCTCACATTATTCAAAAGTTTTTATCGTCGTAAAAGAATCCTTTATTCAAATACTCAGGCAAGAAATCTAACCAATGAAGGAACTTTGACAAAATAACTCTAACCAAAGTGTGATTTTGAAAAAAATAACAATTTTGGGCTGAAATCATTTGTTTATCAAACATTATATAGATGTATTTTATCCATTTTTCATTTGTCGAATTTCCTACCATGGGAATAGTTATCGAGTAAATCTTTTAACCTACGAACTTTTAACTAGTTCTTAGTAAATCTTTCATAGATATTTCACTATTTATTAATCCTTTAATAATAAATAATAATTGGCGGAGCTTCTCTTCTTTCTTTATTCAATTATATAATTAATCATAATTAATTATTTATACATACTATTTATAAAATACATAGTATTAAAATACTTGTTAGCATTTGTCTTCGGGAATCATGTATCATGATCCCTAGACTTAACGACACTTCTTTATGAAGGTTAAGTAGATAGATGGCTCGGGTCTACTAGGCAAGGCAACTCTAAGCATCCTTGCATGTTGGATTTCCCTTGTATAACGTGGTAGTTCTTTAGTACTTGATGAGAATACAGAAATTCAAAATTTCATTTAATCACTTAAAAATAAGTATGATGAGATCAATATTATTCTCGAGTCGTGTAATGTCCCCAAAAATTGAAGAAAAAAAAATTATAGGCCAATAGAAAACTGCCTAAGAGGATCCTTATTACTTCTGCGGAATTATATGTTCTACTTAACTTTCGATCTCTTCAGAACTACTCGTACTGTCTTGTCAATCTCCTATCCATTCAGTGATTATTAGTTTGCTTACTTCCTATGTGCACTATTTTATGTTCTTGTTCACTTCCTTTGCGCATACGACTCTCAAATGTATGAACTTCTTCTAGATCAATGAGCCATTGGTATCCCAGAAAATAGAATCTTTCCAACGTAAAATATCATATCATCTTTATTTTCAAGCTTACATCAAATCTCTGCCTCTTTCATATTTACACTACTCTTGTTCAAAAGGTGTGTCCACAAGTTGGGATTTATTTGAGTTGACAATGCTCATATCTTTCTATTCTACCTTCCTCTCCACTGTGCTTGTTGAGTATTTGGTCTTAACTACTTTTATTGGGGTTAAAAATTGTATTTCAGTAACGACACTGCATGGTCATTCATTAAATCACATAATCGAGGTTGCAATGTGTTCATTATCAATCGTTGTTAGCAGAATACACATCTATTTCATAATACATACATTATGATTCCGAAAACATAACATAGAGCTACAAATCCGTAGAAGGCCCAAAACTCACATAGTGGAACTATGGCTCTGATACAACTTTGTTATCCTCGCTTTTACGATAAGTTTGAGATAATTTCCTCAAATTTTTCTTGAAATCTCACATTATTCAAAAGTTTTTATCATGGTAAAAAAATCCTTTATTCAAATACTAAGGCAAGAAATCTAACCAATGAAGGACCTTTGACCATAACAGGAACTTTGACAAAATAACTCTGACCAAAGTGTGATTTTGAAAAAAATAGCAGTTTTGAGCTGAAATCATTTGTTTATCAAACATTGTATACATGTATTTTATCCATTTTTCATTGGTCGAATTTCCTACCATGGGAATAGTTATCGAGTTAAAGTAAAGTTCCTTCCTTTCCTACCTTCAATTAATTCCATTAACTCGTTAAATCTGATGCATGGCGAAATTTCTTTCTTTGGTAAAGATTCCTTCATTGTTCAAGGTCCATTCCTTCATTATAATTATCATTCCTTCACCATAGTTCATTCTTTGGTCAAAGTTCTTGACTTCTTTAAACTTCCTTTGTTGGTCATCTATTTCTTAGTTAGAATTGCATCTTTGGTTAGAGTTATTTCCTTCATCGAATTTCCTTCTTTGGTAAAATATTCTAAAATAAATTATCATAGTTTCTTCCTTGGTTAGATCTCTTACCTGCATTAGATCTCCTTCTCAAGTTAGAATTACTACCTTCTTCAAAGCTATTTTGCTAGTAAAAATCCATTCTTTGGCCAAAGTTGCTACCTTCATTAGATTTATCACCTTCAACAAGGTTCCTTCCTTCACGCATCGGCTAAAGTTACTACCTCCATCAAAGTTGCAATGTTCATCAAATTTCTTACCTTGTTTAATAAGAGTTCATGGTTCTCGCATCAAAGTCCTTATAGATCATCTTAGTCATCTTGGTCACCTTCATTAGTTTGAGTTCCTACCCTCAAAAATTTCTTTCATTGTCTAAGGCTTCCTCGAATTTCTTTCCTTGGGTTTTTGGCCTTCCTCAAAGTTCTTTCCTTTGTTTTACTTACTTTGTTAATGGCATGGATTCATTGAATTTAGGGGAAAATTGTTGTCTCGGTTGTAAAAAGGAAGAGGTAACTTATTGAAACACCTTACAAATTGATCTTAATTAATTATTTTTCATTATTAAGAAGTATTGATCTTTCATTTATATGTTTCTCTTAGACTCTATCAAATATTGTCTGATATTTCCCCATTTTATTCTCTTTTGGATGATATTACCTTATAATACATGTGTACCTTATGATGGCTTGTTAACAATCTAGATGAAACTACATATGAACCAATGGCATGGGTAAATCCATCGAACAATATCTCTAAAATAAGCTCGTCCTCTTTGTCTACCATGCTACTAAAGGTGGTGATGTAGGAAATAACTCAAATGAACTCAAAAAAATTTAAATGATATGGTATTGAAGAGATTTGTGCCTCTTATGAAAGAATTGCACCTCGGATCCAATGTCCCAAATCGAGACTTCGAGAAATAACAATTCAAGCCACAATGATCAATGTTCATTTCCTTACATAAAACATTATAAACTTATTAGCTAAAACTCTCGTTAAATAATTCATATCACAATTTTAACTTGTCCACCTCAACCAAAGTTCTTTGCATAAGGTTGGCCAAATTTGTTCGTAAGTTTACATTGTTATTATATTCAAATGAACATAGGATTACATGTTTATTTTTATTTTTATCATTTTTATATGTTGTGTATCAATTTCATCGTTAAATAAGATCGTCGTGAAATAGATTTTTATTTTGTTTCAACAACTAAATATTTAATTACTTATGGATAAGTTAGATTCTCTCAATTTAACAATTTGAGATGAAATGAATAGATTTCCAAATAATTAGTCCACGAGGATTCAATGTACATAGTGAGTAGAGAAAACAATGGGTGCAATTTCTTCTATTGTTTAGCTTGGGAGTGTAATAGTATACAACATAGTAAATGTCGTATATTCAGTAAACACCATTACATTTCATGATGGTGCACAAGAAGTATCGAGGTTAGATAAGAAAGAAATTGTGAGGAGATTATAGTTGAATGAATTATGACATTGAATATCATTATAAGAATAATCAAAAGGGTCTTGACACTCCTTCCATTCATAAATAGGTTTAAAATATCAAACACATTTTTTCTTATGATATCTTCTTTCCCAATACTTTCATTTGATGCTTTACCTATGGATTCCTTTTGTTTTCATGGAGAGGGTGATATGCACAAAATTGTTGATTACAAATTCCTTCGAGTGAATGACTGCAAAAATATGATGGTTAGTCAAACGAGATACAAATTGTACTAAGAAGAAATGTTCAATGAAAAACCACCACGGACAAGAACTAGAGCATGTTATGTAAAATATTTGAACAGTCAAGACCCATGAGTTTTCTAAATTTATATTCATTTCCATACATGTATTTATTGACACAAGTTCAATTCTAAAATGTATATAGTGAAGTAGGATTTTTCTAATATTATTTGTTTACAACATAGAGATGACGAAAATATCCTACCATTGAACAATCAACGAGTGTAAGTTTTGTAAAATTCCCGTTCAATTATATGACTATTTTTTTAATACACATTCAATACCACAAAATATATAAGGAAACACCATTTTTTTGGCATCCTCTCCTTACAACAAAAGGCTATGTATATACACAAGAGAGAGAAAACAATTTCAAATTAATTGTTGAAAACGTATATTATAAGTTTGTAAAACTATTATCTAGTTCTATGTCCTTTTCAAATATAATTTCAACACTACATATGTATTTTTCTTTGCATTCATCTGTTTTCTAAGTTGTTGTATGGGGTCATCCCTTTGATAACTTTACAATAATGTTACGACATCCTCTTGCAATTTAACCATGGGATTCACTCCTTCAAAATCATGTATAACACTATGGTCATTAGAGTTTCCATTGTCTAGAACCACATGTTTAATGCTAGACTCACTTACTCCAATTGTGCCTTAATATCGATGACAAGAGACCCAAGAAAAAACTTCTACAACTAAGCAATAACATATATTTCTTGAGTGGGATTTTGGGTTCAAACCCTAGTCTTAGTTTGCGACAACTTTTACTAATCCTTTTCATGCGCATCATCTATTAGATAGTTGTACATAATTTATTGGCAACTCCACAAGTTCAAATGGCATGTAAATATAATGCTTCCTTTCTTCTTAGCAATAGATAGAGGAACTTTAAATTTTTTGTAGAAGTTTGATAGGAAGTACATATATTGGGAAAACTTAGGTAACATCCTAGGTCTTCCTTCAAACCATAATATCGAATCACAATACAAATCTCAAAATATAAGAACATACACTTTCTCTCCAAATATGTCTTATGTCCCCAAGAAAGCGAGTTTAAATCATTTCCAGTGAGTATCTTGTTAGACATTGGTTCAACGCTCCTCCTCGTGAATTTCGTGACATGGACTAACCACCTCCCAAGATCCTAACTCTAGCGATTGTAACAGCGATTAACACGTGCAAGTTTTTGGTCTAAAAGCAATCGTGATTCCAACATATCTTTCCCACTCCTCCAAGAAACAAATCTTCAACTCAAACTCGACATAAACTATAAGGGGATTTATGTCTTAAAGATGAATTGAATCAAACTCATGGTTATATCGACCCCTTAATATCAAACCTTGGAATGGTGGAAGGAAACCATGACAAGAATTAAAAAAAATATCTACCATATTGTTTTGATACTCCGTTAATGTGATAAAGTGATACTTATTACAACAATATGGTTTATTTATTTGGTCTTCATTCTCCCTTTCTAGTCATAGATCGTAATTTCCAAATTAAAAAACATTGTAGACCAAAATATGAAACTAAGAATAAGGTCTACATGTGGGCATGGAAAAAGGCACATAAGATTAGTGAGGATGTTTCTGACCATTAAGTAGTCCTTTGTTACATAAAGATGAAATTTAATGATAATAATAGTTTATTGAGCAATTTGTTGTACTCAATTATTGTATTATAGGTTGTAACTCTAACATGTAATGATATGAGCAAAGAAAAACTATATATGAAAGGAGGTAAATGAAATAAAAATGCACTCAATTTAGAATCTAAAAACGAAAGTGTGTACATCCTTTACATAAACTATTGAACATGTTGACCTTACAAAGACTGTCAAAATCCATGCCATATTTGATTTTAATGTCATAGCATCCACATGTATACAAATAATTCATGTTATACTCATATGGACTAAGACAATGACTACCTAAATATTCTTTCATCTTAAGGTCTCTTGGACTTTAACAAATGAGCCTTTTGATTCCACAAGGCACTATAGATCTTGCATGTCATAAAACACTTTAAATATTGCATGAATTGTTGGAAATTAAAAGGCTTAAGGTATTGAATTTAGAGAGGTTAATAATAAAAGTTAGGTTTGATATGCTTTGATTCTATTATTATTATTATTGAAATGTGAGATAATTTGATAGAAAAATATTTGAAAGGTTACAACATCTAATATTAAGATGTTATGTTTTATAATGTTTTTTTAGAACTGGTAGTGTTAAAAATATTGAATAATAAACTAAAAAAACTTAAATATATGCATATAACCATACCATCTTAACTCTAAGATCTAAAAAATTATATCTAAACACTTTTTTGAATCTTTCTCGATACTTAATAAATGCAAAATTAAAATACAACTATATTATACTAACTTATTTAATTAAAATCAAATAAATGTACACAATCAAAATATAATTTTACATAACAGTATCAGCTAGACAGCCCGCCCTCTATGAAAACCCAATAGATACACAATGTAACCTAAAAGATATCTGAATCAAAATAAAATAACCACGCACACTATAGACTACACACCACCCTCTATCAAAATCAAATAAGTACACAATATCTATCAAAATCAAATAAGTACACACTATACGTGGTAGCAATGAAATTATATCAAAATAAAATAGCTACACACGACCTTATATCACAATCAAAATATAATTTTGAGATAATAACACTGAAAGAGGAGCTAATTTCTATGATGCAGCTGGTTTAATCTAGGAGCGCTGGCAGGAACAGCTCGTCCTTGGTTATGAATTATCTTCTGTTTATCTGCTGCTTTAGTCCAAGCAAGAAACAGGTGATGCCACGCCTACTGCATTGCATTTCCCCAGCGGGAGAAGTGAGCCTGTAGCCATGCCCTTCTGTCAGGAACAACAAGTGGTGCCATCCCTACTGCATTTCCATTTCCCCAGTGGGAGAAGTGAGCCTCATGGCTGGAGAAGTGAGCCTGTAGCCATGCCCTTCTGTCAGGAACAACAAGTGGTGCCATCCCTACTGCATTTCCATTTCCCCAGTGGGAGAAGTGAGCCTCTAGCCATGCCCTTGTAGCCATGCCCTTCTCTCAAAAACAGGTGGTGCACTTCCCAAGCGGGAGAAGTGAGCCTGTAGACATGCCCTTCTCTCATCCTTGGGCTGAGCCAAAGCAACATACAGAGGCTTGTTAAAAACCATGATCCCTTTCATCTGTGTCAGAGCTCGAGATGCTTCATCCGGAGATGCGAAGGCAACAAATCCAAAACCTTTACTGTGTCCATGAGAATCCCTCATTACTTTGCATGAAGTGATTGTGCCGTAACGAAAGAACATTTCTCTCAACTTCTCGTCATCAATGCTATCATCTAAATTCTTCAAATAAAGATTTGTTCCACAAGGCCCTCTCGACTCAGACATGTTACGCGCTTTTTCAACATACCATTCCTTGCCATTAATTTTCTTGACATTTAAGCTATCTGCAGGAACAACTTGTCCAGGAACAGGTGGTGCCACGCCAACTGCATTTCGCAAGCCGGAGAATTGAGCCTGTAGCCATGCGCTTCTCTGCTCTTTGCGCTGAGCCAGAGAAACATAGAGAGGCTTGCCCAGAACCATTTTTCCTTTCATTTCCGCCAGAGCTCGGGATGCTTCATCAGTAGATGCGAAGGCAACAAATCCAAAACCTTTGCTATGTCCATGAGAATCCCTCATTACCTTGCATGAAGTGATTGTACCATAACCAGAGAACATTTCTCTCAGCTTCTCGTCATCAATGCTATCGTCCAAATTCTTCATAAAAAGATTTGTTCCACATCGCCCCCTCGATTCAGACTTGTTCCGTGCCTTGTCAACATACCATTCCTTGCCATCAATTTTCCTGCCATTTAAATTATGAACGCAGTTTGCTGCATCTTCTGCATTCTCAAAATTGACAAATCCAAAACACTTTGATTTTCCCTCTGCATCCCTCATCACCAGCACACTCGTAATTGTTCCATACTCGCCAAAGTAATTTCTCAAGTCCTCGTTAGTCAGAGATTCGGATAAATTCTTAACAAAAACATTCTTAAACTTGTCATTAAATATGCTCGCCTCTTCTTGATTCGTTGCCATTGTCTTTTGCTTTTGCTTCAAAGCGTTCCAAAATCCGAACCGCTGCAGAAGTTCGCAAGTTCAAAATCAAACCGAAGGAAAACCCACCGCTACTCTTTGTGTTTGTAGATTTCTTTCGTCTTTTAAATGTAATTCAACCCTGGGCACCTCTATATAAATAGAGGATCAGAGGTCGACTCACCACTAGCTGATTCACTCCTAGAGATCAGGAGCACCGCAAATTCCAGTAATATATAACCAATAATATATCTATTTATATGTAATTAATGGGACTTGGAGGAGAAAGACCGGTGTTGTTTTTGTGGTTCTATCGACAAGGTTTTATGAAGTGAATTTTATTTTATTTTTTAGGTGGGCTCATTTTTTATTTCTTACTTATTTCTATTTCTTATGCCCATATTTTTACAACAATGAATCAACTCATGCTGTTGACAATTTATTAGAGGAGGGTCTTCCTCTACCCACGGAATTGGGTTTTAACCATCATAGAATATTATATTATATATATATATATTAAAATGTTTTTTTTTTTAACTTTATATTTTATTTAGACAATTTTATATGTTTTTTAAACCATTTCTAGTGAAACTTTATACAAAGAGCTTTTTAAGGATTTTCTATTATGTAGCACTTTAAGGTTTATAGGTCTTGAGAATTGAATGTTTTACATTTTTTTGCAAAGGTAGAAAATGTATGGGGAATAGGGTTTAATTATTTTTCATGCATTTTAATTTGTTTTGTTTAAAATTGTGATCTATTTATTGGTGTTGTTGTTATGATTTTATTCATTTTCTATTTTCTATGTGATGTGAGAAGAAAACTATTGAAAACAACAACTTCACAAAACATGTCAAAAATCCATGACATAGTTTATTTTAATGTCATAATTCATCCACATTAATAAAAACAATTAATATGATATGCACTAAGAAAATGAGTAGTATGTGTCAAGAGGTCTTTTAGACCTTTACTACATAGGTGATGTGATTCTACAAAGAATAAAAAGTTTCCATGCCATACCATCTCTTCCCTTATGACCTTTTTACAAGGCATGAGAATGCACATCTTGGTAAAAGTGTTAATTACCTTTTGGGGCAAGTTAACACCCAAAAATGCTGCCCATTCTCTCGGGCATTCACGTTGTTGTCTTCCCCACGTTTTTGGAGCTCCTCGGCATTCTCCATGGATGCTTTTGCAGTGTTCTTCATCTTTCCCATGGCTAGGAAGTGGTTTTGTTGACATTCAGTGGATGGGATCTCTGTTGGGCATTTTTGTGTTGTTTCTACATTCCCACGGTTGGGAATTTCATGTTTTATGTGTTGCACAACCAATGGGGTACAAATCCACGATTTCATGGACTAAG
>Ga0233352_1000010_pt1 | contig 14274 bp, 15 predicted proteins | sample GEONDECOMP313_FD_180710 | JGI IMG/M metagenome (GOLD analysis project Ga0233352, IMG submission 180710) | Leaf litter microbial communities from Shasta-Trinity National Forest, California, United States - GEON-DECOMP-313 | ecosystem: Environmental > Terrestrial > Plant litter > Unclassified... | reverse complement strand
CGAAGGGTTTAAGGCCATAGTTTCCATTCCCATCACCCTTTTCATCGGCGCGTGCGAGAGGAAGTCTCGAGAACAACCAAATCTTGATGAAAATGAATGGCCCACCTGGGATTGTCCTCTCAAATGGATGGGATTTAAAGACCCTCCCAACAGATAAGAGATCAACCCGCCACCTGCCCACCGAAAAATTCACCCATGAGACGTCTCCACTCACCGAAGAATGGAATTGGTTGCCGTGGAGCAATTATGGCTCCCCTTTCCTCTATTTGTCTTGAACCTTAGGCCAAAGGGGGAGAATAGCTCGAGGGCCATGGGGTCCCTTGGAAGAGTTCCATTCTCCAACATGGAGACCATTTCAGAAAAGTGGTTTGATTGTCTAAAGTGATATAGGCAGTCTTTAGCTTAACACCTTTATTTTCCATCATCTACTTCCTTGCCTCGGCATATTATGGAAAAATTGCACTTTAGATAAGTCATTAATGCAAGACATAATTCGTTATTGCCCCTCGTTTTCATCAGCTACCAACTGCCTTGAAATTTATTCATTTTTTCAATGCCTATTTTTTAATCTCCAAACACGAGATAGGAGTCTTAACCGTTCAATTTCTTGCAACAAGGCAACCCACTATGCTTGATTATTTGTTTTTTTTTTCCTACCCCCAAGCAAATTGAGAGAACTTATTTCTTCCGTAGTAAAAAATGACCCCACCTACACCTACGGCCCCTAATGTTATTTTTAATATTAATTAAAAACAGTTAACATTAGTATTTTCACCACATGCATGACATAAATATGAAATTAATATGCATTAAGTAGCAGTGTCATTATTTCAATAAAATGATTGAGTTACAAATCGTTTAAAATTATTGTAACCAAAAAATAAATTAACTCAAAATAATATCTAGGTCTAAACAAAATTTTGATATCTATTATTTTCAATATTGATTAAAAACAATTAACCAGCATTAATGTGCATGACATAAATATGAAAATTATTCATTGTTCCAATAAAATGATAAAGTTACAAATGGTCTGAAATTATTGTAATATGAAAAGACATTAGCTTTTAAACTACACTTGTAGATAGACATCCTTGGTATTTATTTGTTGAGTTTATTTATATATATTAAAAAATACTAAAATTATTTTGTCCACTAACCATGAAGTGTCTACATTCTTTAAAACTTTTATTCATTCAAAATTTATTACAATTCAAAACTTTAATTGTAAATACATTTATATCCAAAATAAAATAACTCTGTAAAACTTTCCAAACTAAAAATAAATTTAAAAAATTACTAGTTGCTCTAAAACTTTTATACTCAATAAATTCAAAAAACTACTATAAACAACTTTATAGTCAAATTCAAATTAAAAATAATAAAACATAAAATAAAATAATTAAACAGAAAATAAAATAACTTTGAACAAAATAGCAATCCAACTGCATATACCCTCTACTCTGTCTGTGCCAATAACAAGTGGCCATACCCCCCTATCCCTGTCGATCATTGAACCTGCCTTACTTTTTTCTCACAAGTGGCCATACCCCCCTATCCCTGTCGATCATTGAACCTGCCTTACTTTTTTTCTCACGCTCAACAGCCGGCCAACCTACCTATTCTTTCACATGAGCCTTCTTTTGCACATCTCCCTCCTTCCCGCTGGAATGCGGCCATCTCGCACTCACTCCATCCTGAATTTCGAAGTGGCTATACTCCGTCAGTGCTGATAACAAGTGGCTATAGGGTAAAGCATGTATTGTACTATAAACACTGCTATATAAGAATTTAAAAGCACTTCCAAGTTTTCCAACCCCACACAGGAACCATGAGCAACATATAGAATAGCTTGACAAGTTGCTAGTGAGGCCTCTCTCAACAAAATATGTTTTGAAAATGTAACGGACAAAAAAACATTAATCCTTTGTTCTGAAATCAGAGAACATGGCAAATTTATATTTTGTTTCAAAAATGTAACTGAGAAAAAAAACATTTTTCCTCTGTTCTGGAATCAGAGAAACATTGCAAGATTTTGGTGCTAAGATAAATTAACCAATCACCCGAGCAATCAAAATTATCGATGCACAAAGAAACTGTACGTAGTTTATCTATAAATGGCAACCCGAGCATTCTAAAATATCAAAATTATCAATGCACAAAAAAACTGTACGTAGTTTATCTATTAATAGCAACGCGAACCCCTTTTAACTAAAAAACAAAACCAATTTTTCAGGATTATAGTGTGCTTTCTGGCAGCGTTTCCCTGGAAGAAATCGTGCAAAATTTAATCAAGTAGTTGGAATTCTGATCCTGGCATGCATAGTGCTCTCTGCGAGCCTCCAGAGTACCTTTGTAGAAGCCATCAGTGTCAAGATCCCACGGTTTAACGCCGTACATATCAGATCAATAAATTCATTCATGACCATTGACGCCTCTCTGGGTCGCTCCATCTTGACCCTAGATGATTGGAGACCTCGTTCTTGTTCTTGGCTTCTTCTTCACTACCTGAAGATCCGCCGCCCTGGACAGCACTGCCCTCCCAATTGATTGTGTTATTATCATTATTCTTCACCCCTGAAGAAGACATTGAGAATCTGTCCCACTGGATCGATTCGACATATATAAACTACAACATGCAATCGAATATGAAAGCACATAGGTATACATTAAAAGCAAAAGATGGACGGCATTGCCTCGCGCAAGCATGGCCACGTTTTAACTGATGTTCACAAGTCGTTCTGCTACCTCCGTACTCCATTTCTCTGAAATCTTCGGCTACAGAGACTCTTATTTCCGTGTCAGTCCTAATACCAGTGCCATGAAATTGGACTTCTCCGTTTGACCCAAAGCTATAGCGCGCTTGGATTCGATTCCCCATCCACTGGCTGGGGAGTGGCCTTCACATTCAACAAGGAGGGTTTCATCCGTGCCACGTTCCTCTTTTTACCACAACCACGAGTGTTCGGCTTTGGGAGGAGTTTGGAATCGATTTCGGAGGCATGAATCTCAATAAAATCGCGGGGTGCATCCAAAGAAACCAATTGAAGCTGGTGCCGAATGCATTGGCGCCCAGATCTAACAGAATCCTTCGGCTTTTGTGGTGGAGATCTATCGCCCAAGAAGGCAGAAGCCACGGGTATTTATGAAAAGCCGGCATTTGAAATTTGAGAATTCAAAATTCAAAATTCAAACTTGTCTCTTGGAAACTGTGCTAAAACATTAAATTGGATGTTACGAGCGACGGTGGACATGAAACGGTAGACGGGAAGTTAGCCGAGAAGTAGGATGGAGGAATTCTATGTCGTTTTTCCTGTCACCGGGATGAGTGACCCATATCCCACGCAGCGATCGGCATGGCATGACTGATGGCGGGTAAGAATGGAACATCTATCACATGCAATGCAGTGAGGCATCGGGAAGAGGAGAGAATATTAAGCGGGGCCCAAGATACATAGACCCCGAATCTGCAATCGGAGAAGCTCGGCGGGCAACTTCTATTTATAGAAAGCCCAACAAGCCACTAACAACAATAAAATAAAATGTAGTTTACGATCATTTGAGCCTAGTTCGAAAGTTTACGTCGTTTGAGAATAGTTCTTACATCGTTTGAAATATATATAAACAGCAAGAAACCAGTACATCAAAAAGTAAAAACTAACACATACATGAAAAAGTAAGAAACTATTAGGATTTATTCGATCATTTTTCTAGCTATCTGTATGTGTATATAAGATATATATCTCAAAAGTCGTTGGAGAAAGAGAAGGTAATTCATCAATGTCTCTACATGGAGTGATGTCCTCGTCATGTCAGAATGATAATTCAGATGAAGAAATAATATTTCACTACGGCCATTCGACCTTGAGGCCTCTCCCAACCCGACAAACCCTCCAACTCCCCGAAGAAACCAATGTGGATGGTTGCCATTATGCGGTTTCATCCAAGAAGGGTTCCAGCTGCAGTAAAAAAATTATGGAGGACACTAACAAGGCGATGACTGTCACTATTGTTCTTCCAGCTGCAGATTCCAGCTCTAATTTTAGGAAGGTCAAGGCCTCATTTTTTGGTGTATTTGATGGTCATGGCGGTACTTGGAGAGCACCAGATTTTGTGGCTCTAAATATTGGACACAATATTTTACATGCCTTAGTTCAGGAAATGGAAGAACAATCACATAAAGGCATTGTTAGTAAGGATGATCTTCTTAATAAGAAGAATCTTGAGCAGGCAGTTAGAGCCGGGTATTTGAAAACAGATGAGAAGTTTTTGAAGGAAGGGTTTCAAGGTGGGAGTACTTGTGTAACTGCTCTCATTATAGATGGAAACCTAGTGGTTTCCAACGTTGGAGATTCACGAGCGGTTATTTGTATAAAAAGTAGCGATGGTGATGGCGGTGAAGCCCAAGAGCTGACACGTGATCACAAACCCGACAGGGAGGATGAGAGGAAACGCATAGAGGAATTGGGTGGATCTGTGACCGATTGTAGAGGAGTTTGGCGAGTCGGAACGATGGCTGTATCCAGGGCAATAGGTGATAGGTCTATGAAAACATTTTTATCAGCTGAACCAGAGACCAAGGTCATTGAGATAAAATCCGATTATGAGTTTATAATTCTGGCATCGGATGGGTTGTGGGATGTTGTGACTAATCAGGAGGCCGTGGATATTGTGAGGCCCTTTTACTGCCAAGACGAGAATGGTGGAGGAGGTGTTCTACTAGGTGCTTGCAAAAAGCTTGTAGAATTAGCCATCGACAGAAAATCTAAAGATGATATAACTGTGATGATAGTGCGGCTCCATGAATTTTGCAAGCAAGGAAAAGCAACATAAAGAGAGAGAGAACGAACACACTCTGCACGGTTGTATGGCGTATGAGGAATTTGTCTTACAGCAATAAAATTTAAAATTATCCTTTTACAGGGATAACACTAATTGTAGAACATCCTATACATAAATGTTTTTGTTAAATTTGTTTTGAAAACACTCCTTCAAAATAGGGATTGAGCAATCATACGAAACAAATCTCGCTACATATCGTTGAATATATGGAAAAACATGAGTAATACTTTATATTCGGTGCCAATTAACATTCGGTGCCAATTAACAGGATGCAATTTCTCTTGCTCCAAATAATTGTGGCCATAATCAATATGTCAGTGTTTTTTATTTTCTTTTTTCAAAATGCTTTCTTCCACAACAGTTCTAAGTTATAAATACAACTTATATGATGCATCGTATCCATCAGTGGGCTACAATCAGTGTTCTTTCTTTTATAATTTTTTCCCTTGACTTGCCATTCTGAAATTGAACTTTCTATCTTCCTTACAGAATCAATGGAGATGTTGTATGGACCAACCAGCTGTAAATGTTTTAAAATTCCTAGTTTCGTGCTTTTCTCATAAAATATATTTTTTCATTTTCTTTCTACTAGGTTATCCAATAATAGAAAGGGTGTCTAGTACAAGCAAGTTTCTTATATTGTTTACAAATTGGGCTCTATAATTGACAAAAGTACTGCACATTATGGCTCTGGGATTTCATCTTATTGCATTGTGAACTACTATCTCTTCGGTTACATCTATTGCTTTATAGTTTACAGCATGTCCACTTCCATTTCTTTTGTGCATAGTTTAAGCTTGAAAACAGACTCTGTTTGCCTCAACCATCTAATTTGCTTCACTTTTTTATCATGCACTTTTGTAGTGCTAATTTCTTTACTAGGGTTTGCTCAACTACTTACTTTGCTTCATTGTTTTATCATGCAATCTTGTATGTCTAGCTTCTTTACGGTCTCTTTACGGATTCAAATAAATCGCCGACACAGCATGCACCCTATAGTAATGGGGGGCAAGCAGATGTTACTTATGCAAAAGTGAGGAGACAAACTTCCATTTGAATGTGAGTACAGGTACGTCCTTTACTTTAGAAAGGATTTAGAGAGGGAAAATTTGTCTGTGGAGTGCTACTACGTTCTTCAGTTATGGAAGGATATAGAATCATTGATTTATACGAGGTGTCCCTGGGTTGTGTCAACAATTCATGATTGTCTAAGGAGTTGGTGTCTCCTTGTGGTAATAATGGCAAGCATGGATGGCTAGAAACTATCACTCATTGTGGTATGGCAAGTATGGATGGTTAGAAACCACAGTCTCTTCGAAGACTCCTTTATCTCTCCCTTCCGATGTGCAAGTAGAAATTCAGCTATTATTCAGATAAGCTTTCCTCAAGACAACCAGATATCACACTTCTGCACGTGAAAGCTGAGGAGATTAATTGGAGTATTATGTGGTCACTCTTTGATGGGGCTGCGTAGAGAGATTACAGCATGAACGACGCTGGAGGAGTATTGCACCTATTGAAGGAGAATAAGTTGAAGTTAATGTATTGCACCTATTGAAGGAGAATAATTTCAAGCTCAAATATCGCACCAATTGGATTTTAGTGATCATAGTTGGAGATAAAACAATGGATATCATGTTTGATCCTAATATAGATCACCAGGGAATGAAGGACCCGAGGCAAAACTGGAAAAACATCATCTAGCAGGTAAAACGAAATCACCAGAGAAGGGATCTGGTAGCGGGCAGTCCATTTTAAGTTCCAGAGGCATTCTCTCTGTTAAATTATAGAACTGTAGGCATTTTCAGTTCGAGAGGAATTCAACACCCATGTTTTTCATTGGTTCTGCACAAGCAAATTTTGGGAGGGGAGGACTGTCATGTCCCCAATTTTGGTAACACTACGGAGCAACCGCTATCCCTTGAGATCCCCTTCGGTATTAGTGGAAGAATCAAACATATTGTTTAGGAGAAAAAAATATATTAATTGTTTTGGATTAATTTTGGACAAAGCATAAGTAGTAAAATTCATAATTCTAATGTTTGAGATGGATTATAAGATTTATTTTCATGAATAAATTTATTTTTCGATAAGATAGATGACTATGTGGCTAGGAGTGCCCATGAGGGATAAGATATTGATCATTAGACAGAAATTGCAGTCATTGAGTTTAGAAGAAATTAGAAAACAATAAAAAAAATATGCAGGTGATGTTCTACCCACACACAAAAAGCTCTTTCCCTCCTTTTGCTTCTCTCTTTTGAAAACAAAAGTTGTATTTTCCTACTTTGTTGTTAATTTCTAATTATGAGCAAACATATATTTCTGCATTATTGAATCTCATATTTACATGCGTTGCTCATTATTTCTTTCATTGCTCCAAAAACATAATAGCTTGACTACATGTTCCTTATTATCACATCCACACATTGATGTAATTTAACCAATGATTGTTAGTGTTATGGACAACTGAAATATGTATAAATTTTATGGTTTGAAGAATAGCATCATAGAACAAAGAAATCATAGTCAATGTCAGAGCTACAGCATAATCACAATGCATTTACTGAAAACTCACTTAATTACCAGTGTCTAATTCACAAATATTTTCTATAGAATATGTTGTTTACATTAGCAATCCGCTACAAACCCAAATTTGACATCAACATTAAAAAAAGTGCCCAAGCTAGTGAATTTTTGCTCCTTTTACTCTACTCGAAACAACCGTGTCGGCATATACCTTCCTCTATAACAAATCAAGCTAGCATCCATAGTAATTGAACGTAACTAAAAAACAATCCATTGTGTTTTGATCTTTCTTTTCCCTTCTAAACCTTTACCGCATCTAGCACTAGCGATTTGCTAACATAACTGTCTAATTTGTCCAAATCCTTTCTTAGTACAGCAACAACATTTGTATTAGTATGCTATCATTGCAAATTTGTCTTTCCACTCTTGGGCTCCTAAATTGCTTTTAAGCAAACTTTCTATTTCATTGAACGCGCTAAAAAAAAATGGTCAATGACCCAGACATTTCCCTCGGTTTGTCTAGCAGACAGCACCTATAACCCAAGTATTTCTCATCGACCCAACTTCATCAATCTACTTTCTTTCTTTGTCCTATTGTTTTATCTATGTTCATAGAAATTGCAACAACATAAAAAACACTTTGCGCAGCTTCCCACAGATATACATAGTTGTCGTTTTTCTCTTTCCTCTGAATACAAAATTTGTACAATGTGCAAGAACGGGTTCAACTCATAGGTTCACCGTTAAAAACATCATTAATATGAATGAAATTTTTATGCAATCGAATATAGCATTGTTGGAAGTTGTTAATTACTCCATCGTTGCCCACCGAAACTGTGAAGAGCCAACATCGCTCGGATCGCTAACTGCCGGAATTTTGAAGAGGAAACACCGCCAAAATTTGTAACCGCTAAAACACTGAAGAGCTGTCACACCGCAACAACATCTTAATCGAAGAGACAGAAATCACATTATTAAATTTTGAAAATCCATTTTGAACCTACAGGATCAGGCCAGCAAGCACACATCATTTTCTGAAAATCCAACAGAGTTTATTCTGTCAGTCTGTAACACTGTAACAAAGTAATCAGAGTTATTTTAACTATGAAGCGTCAATTAGAAATTAATGACCGGATGTGTTGAAACACTGTAAATACTTGCCTTGTAATCCTTATTGAGAGACAGATAAATACATAGAGATAGAACAGATGAAGATATTAACACAGAGTTGAAACTCAGGATTGTTACTCTGTATTTTTTTGTGTTATACTCTGCTATTTGAGTTTGAAAACTGAGATTTATTTTTTAAGTTACTTTGCTGAGAAATCAGAGTATGTTTTGAGTATAAATGGGTTAATGTGTTTTGTGGCTTAACCATAGTACTAGTTTAATTTTATGAACGCAAGGGTCATTGAAACAAAGTTAAACAGTCAGCTGCAACTCAACTGCAACACTAATAGTTAGCTGCAACTGTCATGTATATTGTTGTTAGTTTAAAATTCAGCTGCAACACAATTGCAACTCCACCTGTAGATTACCGTTAGCTGCAACAGTCCTGCAGGTATTGATTTAAGTTTTAAATGATGTAAGTGTTGCTGAAACAGAGAGTAATACTCCCTTGCCTTCTCCATAGTGGCATCAGAGTGTGGTTGAGTTTTCTTTCTCATTCTTTTTCTACCTGTGTCTGAAGCTGGGAAATGAGCTTCTCAATATTTCTCATGAATTCTTCCCCTTTATGCAGAACTTCGTCCAATTGTGAAGAGTGAGCAATCACATCGGTTTCCATGACGGATTTACCCTTGTCTTTAGGCTGGGAGGCTGAGACAGAAGAAGAATTTGTTGTTTCCTGTTGTCTTGCTTCTTTCTCCATGTTTTCCATGTGAGTTTTATCTTCTGCATCGAACTTTAATTTTCTGAAGTGAAGGGTAGTCTGCTTGATATATTTTTGATACTTATCAACATGTGCCCTTACTTCTGGATCAGTGATATTCTCCAATTCCTCACGAAAATCAATAGCTCCCCTATCTATGGAGTCATCTGGTAGATCCTCAAGTGTGTAATGAAACTTAGCTCGTTCTTGAGAAAAGAGGCTTGCCAAATAAGCCTTTGGATCATGCATTCTTTTAGGGGCTTCTCCCAGGTTCATAATTGAATTTTCCTTACCCATAATTGGTGCATGGGTAGAATTATGCACGACCAAAGAGCCTAAAGCCCAGGGAAACTTAGGCCAACGCTTCTTTTTGTGCTTGTCCAATTTAGGGAAGGCTCCATCAGCTACCGTCTGAAAAGAAAATTCCTGCAAAACCATGCGGTCTAGGACAATCCTTGGCAGTAAATGGACCGTGTTGCTTCCCCAAATTCTGAGGTAGGAGAAATATTCTCCAACATACCAATCCCATGCAAAGTGATCAAATCCCTTGCACTTTGTGAAAACACCTGAGCGTGAGCCTTGAAAACATTATGGTACATAGACGCTAAGGAAAGGTCGCAAATATCAAACACCCGAGGAACAAAGTTATCAACCCACATGTCAGAACAATAAATATGAACAGGCGGGGAATTCTTCTGCCAATTCCAACCCAATGCGGGAAATGCACAAGTTGCACAAAAAACATCCATTACATAAGCCCACATGAAAAATTGGGGTCTTCTGATACTTAACAATTTCCTCTTGCAAATTTGGGGATAAAATATGAGCCCAGTTGAAAGAATGGCCCATAAGGAGGATGTGATGCACTGCCGGAGCCCATTCATCCTTAAACAACAAGCAATTAGCCGACACATACAACCGGCAGAACATGGATGCAAGCAATGAATATGGTTCCCTGAACCATGAAATAGGGTAAGCACTTCCTGGTCGAGGAACAAACAGAGTAGGGTTTTCCACCCATGATTTTACCACATCTTCATAATTGTAGTGGGAGATTGCTTCGTCTAGGAACTTATGGCTCATGAGTTGTTTGGGGGGTCCAAGGGCGTAAGCCTTAACAAAAGTATCAGGATTGAAAGAAGCAAGAAAAGTACCAATGTGGTCATTGAACGTGCGGTCTTCAGGTTTAGCATTATCCCATGCCCATTTCAGCGGGTCCGTGTAAGGAATGAAAGGTCGTCTAGAGGCAACGAGATGGAGCTATGAGCTCTAAATTCTAATATACGTTGGTTGGTGATGAGCCACAATGGAAAAATCATCATTATCGAAGATAGAAAATATCGTTGACCAATCCAAAAACAAGGTTACAGAAACTCGTCCACTAGTGTCCCTGAATATTCCAGCGTTTGGGTCTTTGGATTTTTTCTTTTACCGAGCTGTCTTTGATCTCTCGTTTTTTTGTACAGTAGGTGTTGTTTCTACCCGAGATTTTGAAACCATGGGAAAAAACTTACTACAGTGTAAAAGTAACAAAAGAAAGGGTTGTGAGAAGTCAACTTACCGGTAGAAAGTTTCAAAACCAGGGAAGCTGGGAGCTTGAGCGAGACAAACGCCGTAAAAATTCCCACGTACACTAAATAACGGGAGTGAAAATGGTAAAAACCCTCATGAATTTCAACAGACTAAATAGCCGCAGTATGAACGGGAAAAAATATCTAGACCGTAGTTCTAGCATAAATGAATGGCTGAGATGGAGGCGTGAAACTCAAAGAAAGGAAGTAAAAAGTTTCGAAAGTTTGGATTTTGCGATTTCCAGCTTTCGTGTCCGAGGCATCAGAAAGCAGAAGACAAAAAGTAATTTAGTTGTACATTGTACATATTAAAGTTCCCCTTTCCGCGTTCCGCAAATGTGGAAAGCGAAAAGCGGAGCAAACAAGAAAACATAAGTTGCGAAAAAAAAATCGGTTTCCATGAAATGACTGTGTAGAAATCGGAAGTTGGAGACAAGGATGGCAGTTTTATCGTGAATAAAAAATTCCAAGTTCCGCATTCCGGACAACAGAAAGCGGGAGCCAAAAAGTCATATTTTTTATTGCATGAAAAATGATACTTCTAGGATCTGCCTTACCGGGAAACGGAAATAGGAAATACAAGAAAGAAAAAATGCGACAAAGGACTTTTCCGATTTCTGCATTCCAGAATTCGGGAAGCGGGAGTCAGAAAGGAAAAACTTTTAGTGCGAACATGCAAGTCCCGATTTCTGAATTCCGCATGGGGAAAATCGAAAGTCCAAAAACGATTTCCCCAAGCCCTTAAAAAAATGGATCCCCACATTCCGGACATTGGAAAGCGGAAATCAGATTGCGTGAAACTGTGGGAGCCCTGTTTCATAACACGAGGAGCCAACTTCTGCAGCCCAAACCAGAGATTGAAAATCAGAAAAGTTTGAGAGTGCTGAACACCTGTTTCAGAAACTACTAAGTCGATTTTTGATGTGCGGGTGCGGAAATACTAGTGCGGAAGTGTGGAACCGTAAGACAAACAAAAATTACAGTAAACATAGAAAATTGAGCGACGTTTTCCATTAAAACAGATGGTATGAATTAGAATACGTACAATAATAGGCCACGATATGCTCATGCTTATGCAAATGCTTCATTCAGTTGCTAAAAGACTCAATATATTTACCCTCTCGACGTTCCTTTGCACCTCTCGGTGCAAATGCTAGTTAAATAATTGTTTGGTGTATTACACTACCTCATTTTTTGTTGCTTATGTAGGAGACATAAAAAGCTAGAGGAGAGCATATTAATTTTAAGATCTCCCTTTAGTATTCTAGAAGAACCTCTTAAATTGCTGGTCCATTTTCATTATTGTGTTGAGTTTTAGGACATTCTAATTAAGTATTTGGCAATTGGGTGTCTCTCTAGGAAAAATCCGCTTGTGTCTTCAATGCTTATGATCTAAAATCAATTCTTCAAACAACAATTTCTCAACCCCATTGATCTTGACATTTCTCAAATACTTTCTTACAAAAATTGCTTCAAATATACGATCCAAAAGCCTTCAGATAAAAAGAAATATGACATTAAATCTTATAATATATAAAAAGTGAAAAAAAAATCTAAAATCAACCCTACATCATATCTAATAATATTGAGATATAAAACTTATATATATATCTTAAATGTTTCTTCATTTTAATTTCATTACATGGAGTATATCAACAGTGCTTAAACTATAATATTTTGTATTTCCATGTAAACATTTTTTATTGTTATTTTTTATATTGCAAATAGTAATTAAAATCCAAAATTATTAATACAATATTTTTGTGTTATAACTTTTCAAGGTTAAAAGAATTTAAAACATGAGTACAAGAAGACTAAAACTATGAAGTGACTAAGTGAATTGTATTTATATTCTTTTTAATGTGCTAAAAACTAATAAAATGCCTCTATATATAAATTAAATAATTCATATTTATATTAATATAATTTTTAATCATATCAAATGTTAACAAAGGAAATTTTTTTTTAATCATATCAACGTTAACCAGGGAAAAAACAGATTACTTATTTACCAAAGTCTGGGACACCGCTTATTGGTAAGGTTTTGAGTTAATGTGGCTTTCACCCTTAGTTTTATTCGGGTTTTTTTTCTAAGTTTTATCTTTACTTACTGAATAGTAAATCAAAATACATTTTTAAAGTATATTTGGCACTAAAAAGAACTGTTTTTTAGTTTATTAATTTAACGAGGAGGAAAATAATATTATTTTTTACATAAACTAAATTGTAATATATATATTGAGAAGTATTATTTTTATTTTTTATTTTTTTTAAGAGAAACAAGTAACCGATATTATATTATAAAAATAGTATTTAGATAGTGAGAAACAAGCCTCCATAGCTCAACTTCAGTATCCTGATTGAAATTCCATAGTTTAAAAAAGGTTCCTGTATGTCAATCAAAATTCTACTGCATATTTTTATGCCAAAATTTGTGCCTTGTACTTCTTTACAGATTGATGGCAAAGGATTATACCAAGAAGCATATATAATATATGCAAAAAAATAGAGACTGAAGACTCGATTCATGGTGGTGACCCTAGTATACTTCCGACTACAAATTGTCCCCTTCTTCAATGGATGCGCTGTTATCATTCTGATGTTGGGCATCTCACTTTCCCTCAATGTCCTCTACTGCTTCTTGGGCCACTGCAATCTCCTCTTGTATCTGAGCAAACCTTTCCTCGTTCCTCTCATTTCCAACTAAATAGCTTCCATTACAACTAGACTCTTCATTTCAAGCACAAAATTTTGCATGCCTTCAAAAATGGCAAGTTGGTTGTTTTTCATGCGCTACATCTCCTCGCGAATTTCCTCAACTTCTCTCGTCTAAACCTGTGCATTCATTTCCACATCCTCATGTCGATCCTAATTATATCAAGACCCGTCTTCCTATTCTCCCCTAGCCCCTAGCACCTCCTTTGTTATCTCAAACGTGTTGTGCACATCCTTCTTGGTGTCTAGGGAGAGATATTTGGTTTCTCGAGTTTCATTCAGAATCTCATCCATTCCTCCGATATGGAAAGAGAGACTAAGAGCTACAAAGCGTGAGAGGAGACATCCTTCAGCAATGCCAAAGTCATTGCATTCCCATGCCCTTCTCGAAGGGTTTAAGGCCATAATTTCCATTCCCATCACCCTTTTCATCGGCGCGTGCGAAAGGAAGTCTCGAGAACAACCAAATCTTGATGAAAATGAATGCCCCACCTGGGATTGTCCTCTCAAATGGATGGGATTTAAAGACCCTCCCAACAGATAAGAGATCAACCCGCCACCTGCCCACCGAAAAATTCACCCATGAGACGTCTCCACTCACCGAAGAATGGAATTGGTTGCTGTGGAGCAATTATGGCTCCCCTTTCCTCTATTTGTCTTGAACCTTAGGCCAAAGGGGGAGAATAGCTCGAGGGCCATGGGGTCCCTTGGAAGAGTTCCATTCTCCAACATGGAGACCATTTCAGA
>Ga0233352_1000009_pt1 | contig 14588 bp, 14 predicted proteins | sample GEONDECOMP313_FD_180710 | JGI IMG/M metagenome (GOLD analysis project Ga0233352, IMG submission 180710) | Leaf litter microbial communities from Shasta-Trinity National Forest, California, United States - GEON-DECOMP-313 | ecosystem: Environmental > Terrestrial > Plant litter > Unclassified... | reverse complement strand
CTATCTTCATATAAGGGTGGCAGGACGGGGCAAGGAAAGGAGGTCGTAGCCTCCTTCCGGTGGAAGCCGGAAAACTAGGGAGTGGCAGCTTCCTTCAGGTCGTAGCCTGTAAATCAAGGGGGTCGTAGCCTCCTTCCAGTTGAAGCTGGAGAAATTGAAGTCTTTGTAATAAGGGGGTGTTGCCTCCTTCCAGTTATTTCTGGAAAACTATTTTAAAAAGGCTTCCGTGGTTTTCCCCCCAGGACTTGGGTTTCCACGTAAAAATCTTGTGTACTGTGTTGCTATGCTTTCTATGTGATGATGATGATATGATGATGATAACAATGCTGATGGTCATATAATGATAATGTGACAATGCATAATATTGAATAAGTTGTTGATTATAAAAGTTGAAAAAGTAATAAAAATTGCACACACTGATTCACCCCCCCTCTCAGTGTCTTCAATTTCATCTCTGAAGGAACTGGGTTTTGTTTCTCCTTGTAAGGCCTCTACTATTATTAGCAAGGGCTATTATCTTCGTTCGTGCTCGAAATCAGTTCAGGAGACTCCTCAGCCTGTCAAGGATAAAACAGGATTTCAGAAAGTTGATAAGGTTCAGGTTGGGGATGTTAAAGCTTTACATTCTGTGACAAGTTGTGTTGGGGCGCTTAGAGCATCTGCCCTTAAAAAGGTTACCATATGATCCTTCTGTCCTTAAATGTTAGGGGTTTGGCTAGTCTTCCCAAGAAACTAGTGGTTTTAAGACTTATAGAACAAAATTCAGCTGATGTTATTTTTTTACAAGAAACTATGGTTGAGGGGCAGGTTTTGGTTCAGGATTTGGAACATTTGATTCATGGTTGGCAGTTCATTTCAGTGGATGCTAAGGGCAGATCGGGTGGACTTATTTTGGGCTGGAAGTCCTGTAATTTTCTTTTTCATAATGCTTGGGCTATGAAAGCAGGGTTGTGTGCTGTTTTATTTTCATTTGATTTACAAAAGGAAATATCCTTTGTTAATCTTTATGCGCCCTATCTGGACACGGAATCTTTCTGGAATAACTTGATAAAGTTGGACGTTTTCTTGTCTCCTTTTTTAGTTTTCGGGGGCGATCTTAATTTTTCCTTGGGTCTCTCTGAGATCTGGGGGGTTAAAGCTCAGGCAGATCCCTTAACTAATTTTTTCCACAATCTGTTGGAGAGCTTGGGGATTGTTGACATCAATCCGTTGGAGTCTCTGCCTGCCTGGAGTAACCGCAGAGTTGGTTCTGAGGGTATTAGTAAAAGGTTGGATCGTCTATTAGTTTCGGCTGATTTCCTAGATTGTGATTTTCTTCTCAAACAATGGATTGGGTGTGGAGGTGTTTCTGATCATCAACCTGTCTTCTTACAAATTTCTTCTCTCTCTCCTAAGGCCCATAGTCCTTTCAAGTTTAATGCAGGATGGTTGGATCATATTGATTTGGTAGATGCATTAAAAGACTCTTGGGTTCCCTATGATGCTCAGTCTTCCTTATCTCCTGCGGTTCAATTTAGTGTGAATCTTAAAAGAATTAAAGCAATCTCTATTAAGTGGTCATTAAAAAAAATGCTCAGAACATTAAAGATTTGGTTGATATTGAATTTGAGTTGAAAAGATTTTATGATAGGCATTTAGGCTTTTCATCAATGGCTGATAAAGATTTGCTGATTGAGATTGAATCTCGCAAGAATTCTATTCTTCTTTTTCGGGAAAAAGAGGCTCGACAGAAAAGTAGGGCGTTATGGTTGAGTTGTGGTGATGATAATACTCCTTTCTTTCACAAATTTGCTGCTCATAGGAAATGTCGCAATTCTATTTGGAAACTTTTTGATGATTCTGGAAATCTTGTGGAAGGATCTGAGGCTATAGCTGAGGCTGGGATTCAGCATTTTAAAAGCCTTTTCAAAGAAGAAGATGATCTCCATCTTCCAGAGATTGTTCATAGTGCTGGTCATTTTCCATCTTCTGTTTCAGAGGATGAAAATGTTGAGCTTATGTAGGCTATCACTATTAATGATATCAAGCATATATTATCCATCAGCAAAAATGATAAGAGCCCTGGACCTGATGGTATTCCTGTTGAGGTGTATAGATGCATGTTTGATGTTTTGGGCGAGGATCTTTTAAGAGTCATAGAATTATCCAGGACAAGTGGCAAAATTCCAGGTATTTTTAATTCTACCTTTCTTGCTCTTATTCCTAAGACAGACCGTCCCTTATCTTTTGAGGACTTTAGACCTATATCTTTGTGTAATTTTGTATACAAAATTATTGGTAAGATTATTTCGATCAGAATCAGAAAGGTCTTGGGTAGATGTATATCTGGGGAACAGTTTGGGTTTTTGCCGGGAAGGCAGATTCATGATGTTGTTGGTGTCATTCAGGAAGGTATGCATACCATGCATGTTAAATCCATAAAAGCTGTCATGATTAAGATCGATCTTTCTAAATCTTATGATCGAGTCAGCTGGACCTATCTTCGGGTTATTCTAGCAAAATTGGGTTTCGCAGGAAACTTCATTGCGTGGGTTATGAGCAGTCTATCTTCTGTTTCTTTCTCTTTGCTCATCAACGGTGTTGCTACCAATTTCTTTAAATCTGGTAGGGGACTCAGACAGGGGTGTCCTTTGGCACCACTTCTGTTTCTTATTGTGGTTGAAGGTCTTGGGAGGGCTATTCTTCATGCTAAACTTTGTGAGACTTATCATGGTTTACCGTTTGGTAATGATACTGTTTTAACTCATGTACTCTTTGTGGATGACATAGTCATGGTTAATGATGGTTCTGAACAATCTCTTTCTACTCTTTATGAGATATTAATGCATTTTTGTAAGGCATCTGGGATGCAAATAAATGATAATAAATCATCCTTATATTTTTCCTGTATGGAAGATTCTGAAGTTATTACATTACAGAATATCTTCAGTTTTCCTGTTGACAGAATTGTAAAGGGCATGAAGTACCTTGGGTTTCATCTTAAACCTTGTAGATATCTTATTAAGGATTGGGATTGGCTTATTATTAAAGTTGAACAAAGGATTCAGAATTGGAGCTTCCGTTGGTTGTCCAAAGGAGGAAAGCTGATTTTGATAAAAGCTGTTTTAGAGGCTATACCAGTTTATTGGATGCATTTTTGGGTTCCTATGGGAGTCATAGACAAAATCAGAAAGCTTTGTTTTAATTTTCTATGGGCTGGTAAACAAAACTCTTCTGGTGTTCCTTGGATTTCATGGAAGTTACTTGCTTTGCCTAAATCTTTGGGTGGATGGGGACTTAAAGTTCCGGTTTTATTTGCTAAAGCACTTGCAGCAAAAAATGTCTGGAATATCATTCATGGTTCGGGTTTATGGGTTAAGATTGCAACTCAGAAATATATTTATCCAATGAATATTCTGGAGTGGATTAGATCTAATGCTAAAAAGAAAAAGAACATCTCTATTTGCTGGAAAGCTGTTCTTTGGGCTTTTGATCTCATTGGTAATTCTCTGGTTTGGAAGATTGGAACTGGTAAGGACGTTCATATTGGTTTAGATCCTTGGTCTGGATGTAAATGGAGACATGCTCTTCCAGTTCCTATGTTAGATAGATTACACATGGCTGGTTTTCAATTCATTTCTGATATTGGAATTCATTGTTTGTCTGGTTTGATGACTCAAAAATGGTTATCTGCAGACACTATTGGATTTACTGACCCTCTTGATATTGTTGCTTGGAATGGATACATAGCTACTCTCAAGTCTAGCCATGTTAGACTCTCTGCTGCAACAGACTGCCTTATCTGGAATTTATCTAAATCCGGCAAGTATTCTCCTAAAGAGGGTTATGCTGAGCTTATGAATAGAGAAGTGGATTCGATCTGGTGGTGGAAAGTCATCTGGAAGATGAAGTGTCCACTAAAAACAAAAAATTCAGTTGGTTTCTTCTCTCTGGTAAAGCATTGACCTGGGATGTTCTCTGTTCTAGGGGTAGAGAAGGTCCTGGAAGGTGTTACTTATGCAAACAGAGTTGTGAATCCAATTTTCATATTGCTGTGGAGTGCCCTTTTACTCAAGCGGTTTGGTCAATTATTGAGGATCATTTGAAACTTAATAATTTATGGTATGGTGAGTCCCTGTCTGTTTGTTTTAAAAACTGGTGCTTTATTTCAGATGTGGTTCTTATCAAATCTTTACCTATCATTGTACTCTGGTTTACTTGGAGAGCAAGAAATAGGTTTTGTTTTGAGGATCTTGTCACAACCCCTGCACAGGTATCAAGCTACAGTTTGGGTATGATAAAGAATTTACCACAGTCTTTACCTGTGGTCTCTATCAGATCAATTTTTGTGGAAGATATTGATAAAACTTATGCATGGGGTTACTTTGATGGATCTGCAGCTGGGGATCCTATGATTTGTGGGGCTGGTGGTGTTCTGTTTATATCTGATATCCATTATGTTACTTTCAAAGCAGGATTAGGTTTGGGCACTAATAATTATGCAGAATTATGTGCACTTAAGCTTCATCTTAGGCTGACTAGGAAGCTTAATTTGGATAAAATTCAAGTATTTGGGGATTCCCAGTTAGTCATACACTTGGCAACCGGTAAATATCGTTTACTAAATACTGAATTAGCCATGATTCTTCAAGATGTTCATTGTTTAGCTGATATTCTTGCTAATGTGTCTTTCAAACACATTTATAGGGAACGAAACTTCAAAGTAGATACTTTGGCTAAAGCAGGTGGCAGCATTATTGAAGGATCTTGGAGTATCTGTGAACAGAAAGATGCAACAATGGTGGAAACCTTTCAGGTTTTCTAAAAAGGTTTTGTGAGCTGTTGATCTACAGGTGTATGACTGTTTTTTTTATGATGGCTTCTTGCATTTAGTTTTTTTCAGATAGTTTCTTGTGATTTTCTTGCTGGTTTCTATGGCATCTTCTATGCCTAGGCACTTCTGGATTTAATGAAGTGATCAGTTTTCCTTTTTATGGCTCCTTCCTGGATATGATGCTATGGCTGATTTTTACATGCTTCATATTTATTGGTGATCTTCAAGAAAAAATTCTGAGAGTATGATATGTGGGCTGATTGGTCTCTTATTTTATCGCTGAAATGGATATATTTCTTCATTGGATGGCATGGATGGCCTTTTTATTAGCTGCTGTGTTTTTTCCAGCATGGATGGCATGGATGGTCTTTTTATTAGATGCTGTGTTTTTTTCCAGCATTGATTACAGATCTTGCTTGTTGAGACTTCTTCAGCCAGCTATTATGCTCTGGGCTTTTTTGCTTGTGATCACCTTCGATTACAGTTGATCTGACCTGATTTATCAGGAATGATGAAAAAAAGTCTGCTATGACCAGACTTGATGATTCTTTGCAGAAAAGTAATGCTAAACTTCAGGCTCTATCTGAGGTTTTTTCTTTGTATGTAATGACAACTTTACTGTTGGATCAGATTTGTATATGATAATGGTATTCTGTGCTCTTTCTTGAGGCAAATATCGATATGTAAATGACAACTTCATAGTTGAATTTTGTATAATGGACCTTTTGGGCCATCTGCTGAATGTGAATAAATATTTACGAAATTTTTCTTTGGAAAAAAAAAAGAATCCTTAAGGAAGATAGTTTATTAGACATTTGTTAGGTCTTGAGTCCTTTTTGGATAAACTATATCCATATTTTGATTTATCTTTTACCAATATCAAATATAAAGATTTTTTCTTTAGAAAAAGATTAGTGTGTGAATTCTTTCTCTTCCATGGTACTCTCCTACATTAAAATATCTCTTTAGAATGAAATCTCTTCCACCATTTATGCCAGGTTTCAAAGGATGGATCGACGGGCAAGGAATCAAAACGTTATGGGATATTTCTAACTCGAAAAACGAACCTCCATACATATAGGACAGATGGACCATACCGGAATTCTTAGCCGAAATTGAAGGAAGAAAAAAGCAGTTCTTAGATTATTTATCAGGCTCTGCGCCTGTGGCCAGAAGGAAGAGGGATATGCGCGGTTGGGGAAGTTGCACCGATCTGTACACCACTGATCAAGGCTATAATGTATTCTCGTCCATTCCTAGCACATCCATCAACCCAAAAATCTGGAAAAAGTTGTGGAAAACAATCGCGTTACCGAAAATTGACATTTTCTGCTGGACGTTGGTGCATGGGAATATTTTAACAAGCGAAAATTTAGAAAAGAGAGGGATAGAGGGGCCAGTCATATGCCCTTTGTGTTGAGAAAATAATGAAACAATTCTGCATTTATTCTTTGAGTGTAATTATGCCAGAACAGTGTGGAGTATGTTAACAGAACCGTGGTTCGACAGGGTTGAGATTCCAGGCAACGTGCAACAATGCTTTACCAATTGGGAAAAGGCATTCAAGGGAGATCTAAATAATAAAAAAGGAGTGAAAGATTGTTGGATGAAGCTCCCAAAGATCATATGATGGCATATTTGGATTGAGCGTAATCTAAGTACGTTTCGGAATAAAGCACACCTTCCAGACAAGATCGTAGCTAAAACGTAGGCTCTCATGGGAGAGGTTATTAAGACTAAGGCGGTTCCCAAAAATAAAACTAATTTGGCGGCCAATGAAGTTATTTGGATGCAAACCTTCATATTTTCATAAATAGACACAGGTGTGGTCGTGAGGAAGATGGAAAGCTGGGAAATAAGGTTAGATAAGGTCTAATTTGGAAGCTGGATGAAAGAGAGAAGAATAGTCAAACTGTTCTTTAATGGTGCATCAAAGGGGAACCCACGGATGGCGGGAGGAGGTGGAGTCATCATCAGTCCTGAAGGGGAAATAGAAATGGAATATTTCTGGAACATAGGAAATGATTCAAATAATATGGCTAAAGCCTATGGCCTTTGGCAAGGAATTAAGCAGCTGGAAAAAAAGGGAGTTGAGGAAGCCATTGTTTTTGGAGACTCCTGAATTATAATTCACGCGATGAATGGATTAAATCAAAGCCGAAATTTAAGACTGGATAGGCTGATCAAAAGAATAAAGTCTGTCTCAAAGACTTTTAGACGGTTAGAGTTCTGTCATGTGCTTTGGGAGCTTAATGATTTGGCGGATCATGCGGCTAATAAAGCAATTGGATTAGGTAAAAATGAGCTTTTGGTAAATCTGCACCAATCCTTAGAGTTACCACCTTAAGAAGCAAGAGGTTAAGAGTTGGTTTGTCTGGCTGTTGGACAGTGCATGATTGTAAGAGAAAATGCAGGCACATGAGGATCTGGTGATCATTCAACCATATTGATGTAATTTTTTCAAGTGGTTCCTATATTGCTCTTATAATTCAAAACATAACCGTTCTTGACAAAAAACAAATTCTAAATATAGTTGCAAAAACAAAATAATGGAAATGAGTGGAGTGAATCCACGCCTTAGAGGAAAGAAATTCAAAATAAGTGCATCGTAAGCCACCAAAAAATTGCAAACAATTTAATCTATAACCGCTCAAAGATTCAAAGAGTGGGAACAAAGAATAACTTTACCAAATCGCATATAAACCAATATATTGTCTACATCATAATTAATCATTGGTGACAAGTTGCCATTGATCTACTTGCTTGCAATTTAGGTCACAGTCTACAGTCGTGGATATGGAAGAGTGAAGAGTTGTCCATTACTACAAACTCTCTAGAGAAAATAATATACCACCCTTCCTCTTGTTCTCAAATATGTATATATAGAACTTGAATTCATACTTGTTGCTTGCAAAAGAGGAAATAAACTCATTAAGGCAAAGGCTCAACATGCAAACGAGGAAAAATATCGTTCTTTCTTTTGGAATGTTTTTCCATTATTGTTTGACCATTTTATTATTTTAGGATGTTTTTCTACTTTTTTTTAACATCTTTATACTTTTTACTCTTTCTATGCATGCAAGTATAATATTCAAAAGTCAAAATCAAGCTTTTAGATTTTTAATAAACAATGAAAAATGCCAAATATACCCAAAAAGGTCAAACTAGGTTTTGGAGTGGTCAAAAATCAAGGTTTGGAAATTCAAGCTTTGCAAGGATGGCCACTAAACATAACAATTCAGATTAGGGTTTTGGAAATCAATTTATTAGGTTTTGGCATAACATAATTCTATAACCATATTCAAAATGGAAACCTTCCAACAAGTTGTTGTTGACTTTTTTTATTGTTTAAGGATAATTTTCTTTCTTTCTTTTTAACAACAACATATTTATACCTTTTATCATGCCTTTTCATGCAAGGGCAATATTCAAAATTCAAAATCAATATTCTAATCTTTTAACAAATGATGAAAAAATCCAAATATACTCAAGAGGTCAAACTAGGATATGGAGTGGTCAAAATTAAAATATGGAATCAATGTCTGGAAAGTCATGCTTGGCAAGAATGGCCACTAAACATAACAATTCATATTAGGGTTTTGGAAAATAGTTTTTGGGTTTTATAAATACTTAATTTAATAGCCTCATTCAAATGGAAACCTTCCAACAAGATTCCACGTGTCACATTGAGGAACCATCCACCTGGTCAATACTACTCTTGACTCATCACTATCGAGACCTTGAACCACACCATCACTTCCTATTTGGAACCATTCCATTTAACCTATACCTTCCCTACACAGAAAATATTAATAATAGATGTGTCGAAAAATAGAATTTTTCAAAAAGCAAAAAATAAAGAAAGAGTAAGTTTGAAGGAAAGATCATCAATCTAGATTCTTTCAAAAAATGACCAAAAAAGGAAAATAAAGAAAAATCAGTCTCACTAGACTTTTATTTTTACAAGAAGCATGATTGTATGAATATCAATGTCACGTTACCTCCCTGATCTCAAGTTCTTGGAGAAAGCAACTACTAATATTAGTAGTTTAGGACTCATATCGATGTGGAAAGAACTCTAATCAATGTGTATGTCTGAATCAATTATAATGTAACTAACCTAATCGAATATTGATAGACATTAACCCTTTAGTAGTGCAAGCACAATTTGGGGTTAACAACTCTTTATATTTAATTTAATTGCTCTCTACCTCCTTTGGATCAGTGAACTACGATGACATGCATTTTTTTATTTAGCCCTGATTGGACGATGGATTATGATTTGAATGCACAATCCATCATGCTTGCCCCATGATTGATGAGAAATCATTTCACCATGTGAAATTCCTTTAATAGATACACAACTCGTTATTTTTGAGAGATCCATAGAAAGTGTGCTTATCCAAAGCCGAAATTAGCATTGGCATTTGATGGATGTTATATAATGAAACGCGATGGATCATATTTTAATGCTAACAAATAATATGATTGTTGAATCGAGTTGAGTTCAAGTAGAATATAATATTTATTTCCATGCCTTGTGCATTCCCTCGCCTACTTATCATCTCGAGGTTGCTTGTTTTGTGACTTAAGGTTGGTATATAGGAGTAAGTTTTGATCACTCCCTGTCATGTTTTGTTATGCATGGATGTGTCTAGGATGCATATGTGTGTCCTATATATGTTATCTATAATGTATTTTTGTTGTTTGGCACTGAGAGATGGAGGCATGCCACTACAAAATGCTTCATCTCCCTCATGTCTCTTCATATTTTTAATTACCTTGTTAGTAATTCCTCATTAATATGTCTATTGTTACAATGCTCTCCCTCTCTCTATCCTCTAATAGCATTCTCTAATTGAAAACTTTGTAGCCATGGTGTTATTTGGGGCATCCTCTTTAGTTCATATTTAATGCTTCACTTCCATTTCATCCGCATGTTTTGATCTAATGGTTCATAAAGTTATTTTCCCTTCTTCAGTGAGCTCTCTGAAAGTCCCAAACTCCAATCCATTTATGACATGTGCCATTGATCTGCAATCTACATTATGCCCCTTCTCATCAACTCAATGAAGCCTTTACTTTTATGCCTACCATGCATTATACATCTATCAGTATCACTTTGGTCCATTGATACTTGATGCCTCTCAAACCCATACTTTGTCTAATATTTTTCCAATGCCTTTATGATTATGTGGTGAAATTCAAGGTGATTTGATCTTTGATGCACCATCCATTTCAACATCCTATAAATATGTTAAATCCTCCTTGTTTTCTAAAATATTTATATACTTCAAGCCTTCTTTCTTTGAAATTATTCATGTGCCCTTTGTGAGTTCACCATTCTTGGAGATATCTCTTGATAATCCATTCACACTCAATTTTTTACTTAGATTCCAAACCATCCTCAATATGTACACTCATGTCATCCTTGGTGTTCTCAAACTCAATATCAAAGTACCTGCAATGCTCTTGCATCATAGTCCCCAAGTAAATTAAAAATCACCTCCTCATTCTTAAGTGTCATACCCTCATCTCAATTACCCCCATGATTCCTCATCTTCAATGTGCTAATCTATTCTTGGAACAATGATCTTCAACAATCATCACTTCTACCTATCTTTCTAATTGCCAAGGTAGTCTTCACAACATCTTCTTTATACTAGAGTTGTCAATCACTCTTGCAACATCTACCCAAGTCGCAATTATTGGAGTCATCGACACTTATTTTACTTTCTAGAGTCTTCACTCGCTCAATGAAATTCACCATTGTTTTCTTGTAGTCTTCACTCTTCTACAATCTCTGTCATCTTGTTCATATTTCTCCCACCTTCTTCGTACTCATTCTCTTTGCAATATTCTCCTCTTTCAACATCTCATTCCACAAGGTCTCATGTTCCTTGTCTCATAAGTGTTACCATTTATGATATTGCTGGTTCCACTTGCAATTATTGTAAATATTTTTGGATTAGGAAGATGGAGAGTCTACGTGAGAATCCAAAGATCCCATTGGAAGATGAAGTCCAACAGTCACATCAGTTGTATAAATAAAGAATTCTGAATCAATAAAAATCAATCCATGAGTTATTATCTCTGACAAGTGGTATCAGATCCTGTTGGAAGATGAAGTCCAACAACCACATCAGTTGTACCAATAAACAATTCTGAATCAATAAAAATCAATCCATGAGTTATTATCTTTGACAAGTGGTATCATATCCTGGTGTAGAGTACTATAACACCCGTTGCTCAAACCTGGCATTATGCTTTCCTACAAAATCTTCCATATGTTCCTCATCTCTCCATCCTACAAGATGCCTAGCATTATGTCCATGATTTCCTTCTACAAGTTATGGCGTGTTGTCCTCCACTAGACCACTTGCCCATTTTGTCTTGTTAAGTCTTCTCTTGGTGGTTACACTAATTTTGGTTATCTTCCCCTCGATTGTTACCTTCTTGCTCTATCAACTGAGGCGGATACAATCTCTATGTGAGATCCCTCTACAATTTCTTCTCTCTGCATGTTAGTTTCATCTCGAGCTATCATTGTGTGTGGAGCTAATGTTGATGCTCATTGAGTGTGTGTTCTAGCTAGAAAAAAAACTTTAGACGTAAAATATTGCGGTGACTACTTGTTGAATGCTCTTGCTCTATACATTGGGTGTTCCCATTTATGTGATTGGTGCGAACCCTATGACACATATTTGTTTCATTCCACATTCTTAGGATGAGTTGTTTGATAAACATGGGGCTCTGTATGTTTTTGTATGCTTGCTAAAAGGCCATGTCCAAGCCTAGACTCGACACACTCATGGATTTAGAGGAAGTCTGTTTGGAAGTTTTGAAGGTGCTTAAATATTGATGGCCATTTGAATATGATATTGCAATATGTGGAATAAATCTCTTCATCTCAGACTCACAGCACCGTGGACCCTAGATCCTAATTGTGTTGTGAATTTATTGTTATCATCGTGAACCCTAGTCCATGAGGAGATCACTGTAAAGAAGATCAGAGTGAAGAGCATGTGGTGGCACTCTTGTGGTGAGCTCTCAAGAGAGACATGTTTATCCGTGTGTTGCATGGAACCTGAAATCTATCTCTTGAGGTGCACTGAATAGATTTGCGACCTCTCTCAACGATTAGTGTGGTTGTTGGGATGTTCCTTCTCTATGCCTTGAAGTGTTGCTATCTCCCCTGGTGTGTAGGCTCTATTCTAAACCCTAATTTTTGAGTGTGAAGTGAGCATACCATGGTCTCCATTGACTACTGCATACTTGTATTGAGTATATGCCAACGTAACAAACCTTTAAGTGAAGAGCCACATCTTGATTATTGTTTGAATACTCAGTTGAAGTTTGAAGTGTCAAGACTCTGGATTGGTCTCATTGTTGTGTGGGTTATCCAATTCTCCAAGTGCATGTCTATGGACTTCTCTATGCACATAGACTTCTCCAAGTGTGAAGGTACTATGTAATAAAGATTGATTGATATTTTTGTGTTTTTATGTTTCAATGAACCGATATTGGTGCATTGAACTATTGAAATTGTTGCAAGAGTGAAGCTGAGTTGCTAACCTTGGAGTTGGAATGAAGAGCTATTGTGACCAGCATCAATTCTTCTCTTAGTGACCGTGAAGACTGGTAAATACTGGTAAAAGCATTGGAATGTTGAATGCATTATTTGTTTGTTGAAAAGCTCCACATCTTGTTTGTACGAAGCGTGAAGTAGAGTTCTATCATTAGAGTGCGTGAGTAGCACATTCATATAATTAAATAGTATATTAAAAAGGAAAAATATGCCCTCATCTAGGACTATATTTTGGTGCTTTGAAGATACCACAACCATTTCATATGATGTGAATGATGGCAGAGATTACCATTTTTAGTGTTTTAAATCACCACAAACAATTGAAAAGACCTAGATCTATAAATAATTTATTGAAGAAGAGATTATCAGTTCTGTACTATTTTTGTAAACAAGGTGGAAGAGACTTAGACCTGCACCTTTTCTTCTTTGCTTCCCAAACAACATTTATTTGCATGTGATAGACGTTAAAATTGTAGAAGATGCGTTCTTTTGCATCTACAGTTGAAGTAGTAAGGACCCTTTGTCATTCTCAAAACCAGTCCAAGGGAGAGAATAGAAGAAGAGGAAAAGGAAGAAGAAATTTCAAATGTAGGGGGGTAGAAACAATTTATATAGAAGACCATACTTACAGTGTAAGCACTATAGGAAGAATGGACATGAAGCATATTATTGTCGAGCCCCTTGGGACTCCATCAAAGAAAGACATAACCAGAATAATGAAGACAAAAGTAAGAGCCAGGAGGCTGGTAAGATCATGAATCTGCTCATTGTATTGTTGCATATTGTAATCTTGGAATAAATGAAATCACATATTTTTCATCTTATAAAGAATGTTGGTTTCTTGATGATGGTTAACGTCCCCTGAGACCAAATTTGTCTATCGGACCTAAAGAAAACAAATTATTTAGTTTGTTTTAAAATTGTATTTCTATGCTCAAAGAGCTTGGAGAGAAGCGTCCCAAGCTCACTGTAATTTTGACAAGTTAAAAGGCTAGGAAGGTCAGGATTGCAACAAAGATTATGAAACTGAGATCCAATGTGGGTGTATGCAAGCACTCTAAGAGGAAGTGATTTTCATCCTCAATGTTCATATTCTCACAGAGGTGGCAGATCCTTTCCACCCATGGTGTTTTAGGAACTTCCCAACGACATGTTTCACTATGTAGCTCATGAGAGTTTGTTGCTATCTTGGCTATATTAATTTTTTTCTTTGAACTAGTTAAAACAGAGAGATACTTTTGATCTTCTAGAGTAGGATTGATGATCTCCTTATAATATCTTAACTTTCTTTTAGCCTCTAAATCTTTCTCACACCACATTTTCTCCTTGAACTTAGAAGTAACAATATTTTTAATGTTATTAATATTTTGTAATGCAACATTTTCGTCGATCTCCCAATGGTTTAACTAGGCCCCAGTATCTTTATACCAACCTCGCTTGAACCTTTGGTGGTTTTGGCTGGAATGTAAAGCTAGCTTAGGAATTCTATGGTCTCTCATGTTATTGATTTCATGCTTATACAACAGGAGCCTAGCCATAGCTAGGATCTCGATAGGGGAAAGACCCACTTCTATAAGGATAATAGGGTAGGGTGTATTGCTTTTAATTTTGAGGTTATATATTATAAAACGCTTCTGGATTTTCTCAATCTTTCTCCAGGATTCTCTAGAGATGATGCAACCACAAACCTCACACCCATAAAAGATAATAGGAGTGACTAAAGTTTCAAAGAGGAGCTTCTTTTTATCCCACATCACAAGGTTTTTTTCGTTACTATTATTTTCAAGACCAAAATAAGTTTTCCACCCTCCATTAATCCTTTTCTTAATGCTATAGTTCTAGTTGAGCTTGTGATGAATATCAATTCCTAGGTACTTGTAATAAGACACTTCCTCCAAGTTGCTATTGTCATACACAAAATTAGTGTAAGTGTCCTTCTTGAATTTGATAATCATAATTTTTGTTTTGTCAATGTTAACAGTCATACCCATGGTAGAGCAAAAATCCTTAAGAATTCTTAGTTTATTATCAAGAATGAATGAACACCTTGCGAGAAGAACACTATCGTCAGCATAGAGAAGAAGGATGATGACTATTCCAACTAAGATCGTGCCAGCATAGCCTGCTTCCTCTAAACAACCTTCTAGTTTATCGATGTAAAAGCCAAAAATGGTATGGGAGAGGGGG
>Ga0233352_1000006_pt1 | contig 16158 bp, 11 predicted proteins | sample GEONDECOMP313_FD_180710 | JGI IMG/M metagenome (GOLD analysis project Ga0233352, IMG submission 180710) | Leaf litter microbial communities from Shasta-Trinity National Forest, California, United States - GEON-DECOMP-313 | ecosystem: Environmental > Terrestrial > Plant litter > Unclassified... | reverse complement strand
AGAAATCCATCCTTGAGAGGTCAACTTTTTTCTTATGCTATATTGGGTTTTGCCTTTGCGGAGGCTACGGGTTTGTTCGCTTTAATGATGGCTTTTCTACTATTATATGTTGCTTAATGTTAATAATCGTTTTTAACATTAGCCTTTATTACATAAAAATTTTAGGTAAAGCCAAAACAAAACTACCTTTAGAAGACATGCGCTTAGCTTTTAGCGACTTTATATATAATTTAAACTGTTACTATATTTTTACAGTTTTAATGGCTTTTAATATATTTCATTTAGTAATTTATTTATTAAATTTATCTTCAGATATATCTTATGATAAATTGGTACTATGCTTTATCTGAATGGTAGCTTATTTTCTTTTCTATCTATTTATAAAAGAAAATAATAAAATAAGATATATTATTTTGGCTATAAGAAATTATAATATAATAATTGATGTGGTAAAAAAAAAACTAAGTTATCTTTTTATCTTTTTATTAATTAGACGTTGTTTTAATATTTCACTAATATTAATCTTATTTTTTACATTGTATCTTATAGAGGATACTTCTATAGGTAGTTTTTTAATATATTTTTATAATTTATCTTTAAAAGAAGTACTTTTAGAACACGGATTGTTAATGAGTTTTATTTTAATATTGTCCGATTTAGGTGCATTTATTTCTTATATTTTACCTCCAAATATTCCAGGACCTCCAAATACTCCAGGACCATCGGGTGGTCCTGGAGGACCATCGGGTGGTCCTGGAGGACCACCTGGTGGACCTGGAACACCAGGAGGAGAACTAGGTGGACCCAATAGAGAATCTAATAGATTTAATAGAAACTCTAATGTAGGGAATAATAGCTCTGTACCATTTAGTGAAGATCAATGCAATGAATATAGAAAAGTAGTAGGAGATAAACTTAGACAGTTATTTATAAATAAACCTAGTAGGACTATATTAAATATGTCCGATCCTGCTCATGCGGATAAATTAACCAGGTTAGATCATAACATGATTTGCAAACAAATTTTAGATACTAAAAGTGTGTCTTTTTATAGTAAAATAGAAGAAGATTCATCTGGTCATCTTATATATACAGGTGTTATTGGGTTAAGACTATTGGAGGTTATGGAAAACCCATAAAAAAAAAGATACAAAAAAAGACTACATACTTCGTAAGGGGGGGCCAGCGAAGCTGGCCCCTGGGTGGTCCAAGGGGAGTAGGGCCTGCTACGCAGGCCCCCCTCCCCTTAGACTATAATACTTTAGTATAAAAAAAAATAATTTAAATATAATAATATATAATGAATTTATCCTTAAAACTTTTTTTAATCTGAATTTTAGGTTTCGTCTTAAAAAAAAAACAAACTAGTGGGTAGGCTTTGCCAAGAAAAATTTTGCCATCCCATCTTCTAATTTCCCCCCTACGGGGGGAAATACGGGCATATAAAAAAGTATAAAGGTGCCTATATAAAATATTAATGATGTATATAAGGATGAAGGTGCCGATATTGAACAAAATATTAAGGATGCAGATGTGGATGCTCATGATGATATAGGAGAAAATATTAGTGGTGAAGATGCCAATGATAATTATAATATTGAATAAGATATCTATATGTAATATCTCAAAAAATTTAAGTACTTTTTCAGTTTAACATAAATATCTTAAAATTAAAATAAAACATATTATGCTTGTTGAATAGGTTAACGTAAGATGAGCTATTACTATTTTACATAGAAACATCTTCTTTTTTAAGTGAGGTAGAAATACTTTGAGCGTAGCATAGTTGGTGTTAAAAAAAATATAAAGCAAGGCTCCGCTCAGTATTTTGAGGTAGTGGTGTTCTTTTTCTAGCATTTCTGTTATTCACTTATAGTAAGCCACTATTAGTCCCGGGCTAATAAAAAAAAATAGTATATTTTTTTTTATAACCCCCGATAGGTGCAGGGACTGCCCCCCCCCCTTCAGGGGGGGGCATGGGTGTTTATTTATAAAATATGTTAGATTTAGAAGGTAAACTTAAAAATTTTCTTATCGGCTCCTATGTAAATAAGGCAGAGCAAAAAAAAATAATTTAAAAATAATAATATATAATGAATTTATCCTTAATACTTTTTTTAATCGGAATTTTAGGTTTTGTCTTAAATAGAAAAAATATAATATTAATGCTTATCTCAATTGAAATAATGCTATTAGCTATTACATTCTTAATATTGATAAGTTCACTTAGCTTTGATGATATATTAGGCCAAACTTATGCTATATACGTTATAGCAATAGCTGGTGCAGAATCAGCCATAGGTTTAGGTATTCTAGTTGCTTTTTATAGATTAAACTCTTCTCTGATTTTATCCTGTCTATCCCGTGGCCATACAACTTATTCTAAAAACGTAAACAAGTATAGCTCTAAAAGAATAGCAAGATGTTATTCTACAATGGCTAATAATAACAATAGTACTAACCAAATTAGAAATTCTTCAATGGATCCTTTATTTGTTACTGGGCTTTTCGATGCTGAGAGTTCTTTCGTGGTTATAATTTTAAAAAATCCTAGATACAAAACAGGATGGAACGTTCAAGCTAGAGTTCAAATAAAAATGCATGAAAAGGATAGAGTTTTAATCCAGTCAATTCAAGAATTTTTCGGTGGTATAGGCTATCTATCTAAACTTAATAATAGTTCAACTGTAGAGTTTAGAGTTAGTACTTTAAAAGATCTAGTTGACGTAATTCTTCCTCATTTCGATAACTACCCTTTAATAACCAAAAAACATTCAGATTATCTATTATTTAAACAAATTGTTTTACTTATGTTAAATAAAGAACATAATACTTTAGAAGGTATACAAAAAACAGTTAATATTAGAGCTTCTATTAACACAGGTTTATCTAAAGATTTAAAAGAAGCATTCCCTATGACTGTTCCAGCTACACTAAACCTAGAAAGCAGTATTAAAAATAATAACATAGATCCGGAATGAGTAGCAGGGTTTTCTACAGGAGAATCTAGGGGAAAAGGGGCCCCCTGGATTCAGCGCCAAGGGCGCAGAATCTAACTTCTTTATTACTGTTCAAAAATATAAAACTAAGAGTGGTTTATATACTTCATTACGGTTTTCAATAGCTTAACATACGAGAGATATCTTATTACTAGAGAGCTTTGTTTATTTTTTTGGTGCTGGTTCTGTAATGAATTATAAAAACCGTTCAGTATGTGAGTTTATTATTACAAAAATTGATCACATAGTTGAACATATAATTCCTTTTTTTGATAAATACCCTATATTAGGGTCAAAGCACTTAAATTTCTTAGATTTAAAGAGTGCGGCTTATATTATTAAAAATAAAGAACACTTAAATAAAGATGGGGTAGGTTTAGAACAAATTTTACAATAAAAAAAAAGAATTACGTCACTTTAATTTTTTTTCTTTATGTAATAAAGAAAAATAAGGAAATAAGGCTATGAATAATCACAGTGTTGTAGACGGCACAGAGAAATTAGATCAAAAAAGGTAGAGTAAATCTCTGCCTAGTCATATTATCAATATGGCAAAACCTTCAAATTGCGGGAAAGTCTTAAAGACAAATCTACCAAGTTAATACAGTAATGTAATTAATGGAACAGGTAATGACTCGTTGTATGGTAAAAACGATTTGTATGAAGAAATGAAATAGATCATCCGCAGCCAAGCACCTCGATATCGGCTTAACTTAGCTTCAAGACCAGTATTGGTTTTGAAGCAATGGGAAGATATAGGTGTGCAGTTCATCGACTAAATGGAGGTTGGTGAATAATTATATAATACCCTTATTTTCAAAAAAAGACGAAAAAAACAGGACAAAAATTATTTGCTTAAGATATAGTCAGGCATAACCTAAAAGTTATGGTAATACCCTAGCCAACCTAAGGGAATAAATAAAATTTCTATGGTAAAGGGGGAAAACGAAGAGGAAGTATTGCAATAGAATATAAATAATGTATTTAGCTATAATTACTTTACCCTTATTAGGATCAATAGTTGCCGGGTTTTTTGGTAGAAAAGTCGGAGTTAGCGGAGCACAATTAATTACATGTTCAAGTGTAATTGTAACAACCTTACTAGCAATTGTAGCCTTTTTTGAAGTGGGTTTAAATAACATACCTGTATCTATAAACCTTTTTAGATGAATAGATAGTGAATCACTTAATGTTTTATGAGGTTTCCATTTTGATAGTTTAACAGTATCAATGTTAATACCTGTTTTAATAGTTTCTTCTTTAGTGCATATATATTCTATAGGATATATGAGTCATGATCCTCGAGGGCGCGTTAAGGGGAAACGCGTCTATGGGGATAAATTGTCAAATTCCGGGGATATCCTAAAGCTTAAGGTACCAAGCTATAGTCGAAAGGCTATAAGTGGCTGAACTAATTACTCAGGTATGGTAACAAGCCTTAAGATGAGTGAAAACGAAATGGACAATCGCGGATCTAAGTCAACCATACTAAACAGTATGGTTGTAAAAGAGCAACGAGTAGACGGCAGTTGATCCATTAAGCCACATTTAATGGGTTTAAGGTGTACTCTAAGGGGTTCCGAAAGGAATAGAGGTATAAAACTCGGTTTCAACATGCAACAAGGTTGAAACTCCTATGTCAAAGACCCATCTAAGCAATTCGGTTTAAGAAAATTTTCTACCTATAATTCTACTATTGTAAATCCTGGATTATGATCTGGTTTAATAGATGGTGAGGGTTCATTTAGTATAATAGTAGATAGAAATAAAACGCGTAAATTAGGTTGACGTGTTCAATTGAAATTTCAAATAGGTCTACACACTAAAGATCTTAACTTATTATATATATTACAACAATACTTGGGTGGTATTGGTTCTATTCATTTAGCTCGAAACCGAGAGATAGTTAATTATTCAATAGATTCAATTGAAGATTTAAATAAACTTAATATTCATTTAGAAAAATATCCGTTATTAACTCAAAAAGCTACGGATTTTTTATTATTTAAACAAGCGGTAAAACTTGTAAATAATAAGGCTCATCTTTCTGTTGAAGGTTTAAATCAAATAGTAAATATAAAAGCATCCATGAATTTAGGTTTATCTGACATGTTAAAATCCGAGTTTGCTGGATATACTCCAGTTGAAAGACCTGTAATAAATTCAGATAATGTAATTTTAGACCCTCATTGAATTTCAGGATTTGTTAGCGCTGAGGGGAATTTTGATGTTCGTATACCATCAACGAATAGTAAATTAGGTTATCGAGTACAATTGAGATTTAGAATAACTCAACATAGTAGAGACCTTAGATTAATGGAGAAGATAGTTGAATATTTAGGGTCAGGAAAGATATACAAATATGGTGGTAAGTCTGCTGTTAGTTTAACCATAGTTGACTTTATTGATATTACCAATATAATAGTTCCATTTTTTAATAAAAACGCTATAATTGGTATAAAACTTTATGATTATCTTGATTGATGTAAAATTCATAGTTTAATGATTAATCGTGCTCATCTTACAGTTGAGGGTATAAATTCCATTAGAGAGATAAAATCTGGTATGAATATAGGTAGAAGTTTTTAAGATCAATAACCATTGTTAGTATCAAAAACACAATAAATCAATTGCAGGATAAGTTTGACTTAAATGCACAATCAAAGATTCTTTAGTTATTTAAGTTTATTCACCTTTATGATGATAATACTTGTTACAGCTAATAACTTTTTATTAATGTTTGTTGGTCTTCTCGGCCGTCTACATAGTTAAAATTATGTTTATTATTATGTCACCAATTGCTGGAAAATCTCTAGACTTAAAGAGACAATCAGCAGGAAACCTTATTAAATAAGTATTATTAATAAGGGTTCTTCAGAGACTAGACGTGACACGCCCTTTCTTTTTTAAAAGCCCTATATAAAAAGAATATAAATTAGGAAGGAGGGTGAAGATATAGTCCATTTGTAGATGAAAGTTTACTTAATATGTGAGGCTTAGGGATTTTATATATTATTAGTACTTCATCTTTTATTACTTATCCTAGTATATTTAGCCGCCCCTTCACAAGATCATCCACTGAAGAGATTAAAGAAGGTAAGACCTTAAGTAAAAAGAATTATGTGTTATCTCAGGAACAAAAGGAATCTCTAATAGGTATACTGTTAGCTGATGGGATTCTAGTAAAAGCAAAACCTGAACATAACACAAGACTTAGAATAGATCACACATACCCTAGTCAAGAGGCATATGTTATAAGTATATATACTTTATTCAAGTCTATGGTAAATATGGAACCGACTATACTTGAAAGAAAAGCTGACATAAGAACAGAAAAATTATATAAGTCTGCCTTGCGGAGCATGGGCCCGCCTATCACTTTGTGAAAGGCGGGCCCCCGTGCTGACAGGAGGGATCCCCCATACGAAGTATGGGGGAGGGCCCCCCAGTCTATATATTTTTGAACCTTAAGTTTTGCTTGTTTCAACCCATACTTCCATTTTTTTTACAACGGTAAAACCAAAATTGTTCCTATTAATATAGAGGAACTGTTGACCGCTAGAGGTTTAGCACATTGAATCATGGGAGATGGTTTTTATATGACATCTAGAGGTGTTATTGTGTTATGTACAGAAAGCTTTACTAAAGAGGAAACAAATATTTTAATAGCTGCTTTAAATAATAAATTTGATATAAAAGCTACTCTTAATAAACGTGTTTTATCTACAGGTCTTGATGGTTGAAGGATTAGAATAAGTAAAAAAAGTATGAAAAAAGTTACTACAATAGTGGACCCTTATATTATACCTGAATTCAGATATAAGTTAGGTGAAAATAATATAAATAATTTATAAATAAATTAAAAATATCTCTATAGCCCAAGCCTGTGAGAAGGTGTTGGAATTTGTTCTTATCTTTTAGTAAGTTTCTGATTTACTAGAATAGCAGCAAATCAAAGTTCTTTATCTGCTTTATTAACTAATAGAGTGGGTGATGCTTTTTTAACTGTAGGTATGTTTGCAATACTATGATCTTTTGGTAACATCGATTATAGTACTGTTTTCTCATTAGCTCCTTTTGTTAGCGAAAACATTGTTACAATTATAGGTATTTGTTTATTAATTGGTGCTATGGCTAAAAGTTCTCAAGTAGGATTACACGTTTGATTACCGATGGCGATGGAAGGTTGGTGTAACCGGGCTTTCCTTAAACTTCACCATATGCGGGAACATCCTGCTTTAATTCTTGGTCCACTCAAGAGATATTTCTTGCTAGGAAAAATTCAAGAAGAGGGACAATCCGCAGGAAACTATATCACTTGCATTGGCACGGCTAGGGTAATAAGTCGTTCCAATGCAAAAGATATAGGTTCTTCAGAGACTACACGTGAAGCGTTTATATTAAATGATAATGTTTTTAAATCATGGTTTATAGGATTCAGTGAAGGAGACGGTTCATTTATTATTAATAAAGATGGTTATTTAGAGTTCAAAATTACACAATCAAGTATGGATGCTCAGGTTTTATTTTTTATAAAGAAAAACTTAGGTTTCGGTGTTGTAAGACTTCAAGATAAAAATAATAAAACTCATTGTTTTAGAGTAAGAGACAAAGAAGGATTGTTTAAAATAATCTCAATTTTTAATGGAAATATTTTTATGGAGACTAGAAAAACCCAATTTAAGTTATTTATAGCTGCGTATAATAAGGTATATAAAGAAAGTATTGTTTATATAGATAATAATTATAAACCTGATTTATCTGATTCTTGATTATGTGGATTTACCGATGCATATAAAAAAAATGAATTTTTTTTATCCGGTTGCTTTACTTGTTCCATAATAGATAGACCTAAAGAGGGAGGTTTAGTTAGATTAAGATATATACTATCTCAAAAAGGTAATTTTGAAGAAATGCAATTCTTAGGTGACTTATTGAATGGTAAAATACATCATCTTAAAAGTTATGATGGTTATAATATGACAGTTAATACAACTAAATTATCCTTGGTAGTAAAATATTTTGACACTCATCCCCTGAAAACAAAAAAATCTGTAGTTTACTTTAATTGAAATAAAACGTATAAATTTGTAATGAATAAAAAACATTTAACTGAAGAAGGTTTAATTACAATTAAAAGATATAATAAAAACCTTAACAGATTAGGTAAAATCATTTAATATAAACGAAGATATAGTCCGAACAGTTATATAAGTAACTGAGTGTTTTTAGTTAATATATAGTAAAAACCAACAAATTTGCCTACACCTGTTTCTGCATTAATTCACGCTGCTACTATGGTTACAGCTGGAGTTTACTTATTAATGCGTACAAGTCCCTTAATAGAATACAGTTCAACTGTTTTAATACTATGTCTATGATTAGGAGCGATAACTACAGTATTTAGTTCTCTTATTGGTTTATTCCAACAAGATATTAAAAAAGTTATTGCCTATTCCACAATGAGTCAATTGGGTATGATGGTTATAGCAGTAGGTTTATCATCATATAATATTGCTTTATTTCACTTAGTAAATCACGCCTTTGCCTATAGAGGGCGTGTTAAACCCGTCTATTTGCTGGAAAGCCCCTCTACGTAGACCTTAAAAAAAAATAACATGAATACTTTGAGACTTAAACAAGAATTAACCTGAATTCTATATAATCCTTAGTACCACAAGGTATAATTCTTACCTGAGACCACTACTTCTTTTTTTTTCTTGAAAAAAATATGAGACGATGGTGGTATGTGGAATGTTAAGTCTACAAGGGTTGGGTAATCAGCAGGAAACCAACGTTGTTTTATAAATAACTAGTAGGATCCTCAACGATCACACGATAGGGGTAGCGTTAATTATTAACGATACTATGATATGATCTACTCATCATAGAAATATGATGTTAATACGAGGTTTATGTGCTAACAAAGAGCAATTTTGTGATTAACACAATAATAAAAATAAAGAATTTCTTAGGTGGATTAAATAAATACTTAGGGTTAAGCAAAGGTTCAAAGGCTGTTTCAGTGTACGGTGGGGGTCTGTTAGGGAACCCTAGCACTTTACTGTGCAATAGTTTAAACCAGAGGGGTTCATCCAATTTGTTTTGTTTTGGTGGACTAAGAGTCGATACACTAAAGCAAAAAAAAGGAACCCTGATACGGTGTTTTCACACAGGCAAAGCAGTTTTTACTCCAAGAGTTCCCCAACAAGAAAAAAAAAGTCTTCATTCTTCATTCTCGACTATACTTAAAGATAAAAGTCGAGGTGGTTTATTATTAGGTAAAGTTATATACCATATTTCAGAGCAGAATAGTTTGGGTTTACCTTTGTTTTTAACAGCTAAAGGTATAAAAGCATCACACGCTTTAATAGATATGCTTAATTTATTACCAGTTTATTGTGATTCTAAATTCAAAGGTGATAATCTTTTGTTTCAATTTTTAAGTGAAAACTACAACCAAATTTACAGATATAATATGGAATTAAATTTAAAAGAAATTAACCCATACTGTGTTTATTCTTTACCTATAGGTAAACAAAAAGTAATAGATGGAGATTGTACTGGTATTTACTGTTTTAAACATGTTGATTTGGGTTATTGTAGTATAGGTTCTGCTTTGTCTTGCCGAAACCGGCTAAATGAACACATGTCTAGTCTAAAGGGACATCGTCCTCAAACATTTTTCCATCAATGGGTTTTGAACAATGGGGGTATTGCACCTATACGTTGAGCACCCATTATCACATTTAACAATATTGTACAAGAATGATATAATCTTAATTATGATAGTCCTTTAAGTGTAGGTGGTACTAATTTATTACAAGGTTTTGCACAATATTCTATTAGATTGTTAGAGCAAAGTATGTACACAAATTATAAACCATACTTAAATGGTAAGAGCGATAGTAAAGATATAATATTCTACAATTTTTCATTTAAACCTGCTGATATGGGGCTAAGTTTAGCTAATCTTCGTAAATATCAAGCCTGGTATGATAAAGATGTGACTATGTTGCTAGCTGAGTCTAGTTCTTATAATTCTTTAGCTAACATCTTAAACATATCTGTAGGTACGGTTAGAAATAAGATGAATTGACATGAAGGAGTAAGTGTTGCAGATAATGACGGAGAAATCATTACAGTATATTTAAAAGAAAAAGGTACACCATTTAGGACTGAAAATATTAGTTCTCAATTATCTGTTAAAAAGCTTTATCCTTTAGTTGAACTTAAAAACAGAACATTATACGATTTAATTCCAGGTAAAATACATGTCATATATGTAGATACTTTAGAAGATTTTTCTACTTTCTCTAGCCAACGTGAACTGTGAAAAGCCTTAAACCCTAGTAGCTTAAAAGAGTATGATAACCTGACTGCGACAAAGCAACATCAGTTTAACGATAACCGGGTAGGTAAATATTTCAATGTCCGTAAACCAGGAGGTATACCGACTGAATTAGGTAAATTTTATTTTTGTAAACATCCTGATTATTTACCTGGTTTAGCTAAAACAGCTTCTGGTTTTTTTGCTGTAAACACACTAACAGGTGTGGCTACATACTATCTAAATAATTCTCAAGCTGGAGATCGAGGTACGGTTAGAAGAAATCGAGTTAACAATACTGTTACAAGTACCGGATTTCGGTTTATAGATAAGGATATTTTTATTAAACACTACCCCGACGCTGTGGCTAAAAAACATTCAACGTATAATTTAACCCCAAAAGAACTTAAGAATTTACCCAATAATTCTTAAGATTAATCCCCTAATTAATATTTTTATTATTTTGCCTTTTTCTTGTGTTAGCTTTAGCTTTTAGGTAGCTTAAGTTTAAACTTTTTTTTTTGGTCTATAAAGCATTACTATTCTTAGGTGCAGGTGCTGTAATTCACGCAGTAGCAGATAACCAAGATTTTAGAAAATACGGTGGATTAAAACCATTCTTGCCTTTAACTTACTCTGTTATGTTAATAGCAAGTCTTAGTTTAGTAGCTTTCCCTTTTATGACTGGATTCTATAGTAAAGATTTTATATTAGAATCTGCATACGGGCAATTCTACTTTAGTAGTACAGTTGTTTACTTTATAGCTACTATTGGTGCTATGTTTACTACTTTATACTCAGTTAAAGTTTTATATTTAACTTTCTTAACTAATCCTAATGGACCTATAGTTAACTATAAACATGCTCATGAAGGAGATATTTTCATGAGTTTACCTCTTATGGTATTAGCGGTTTTCTCTATATTCTTTGGTTATATCACTAAAGATTTATTTATTGGATTAGGTTCAGGATTCTTTGCAGATAATAGTATATTTATTCATCCTACACATGAAATTATGCTAGACACAGAGTTTGCAGTGCCTACTTTATTTAAATTATTACCCTTATTTTTTACAATTTCACTTAGTGTTATAGCTATAGTTCTATCCGAATTTTTACCTAAAGTACTTATTAATTTCAAATTCTCTAGATTAGGTTATAATATATTTGGATTCTTTAACCAACGTTTCTTAATAGAAATGTTCTATAACAAATATATTACAAACTATGTGCTTAAACTAGGAGGTCAAACTACAAAAGTTTTAGATAAAGGAAGTGTTGAATTATTAGGACCTTTTGGATTAGAAAAAGGTTTAGTTAGTTTAAGTAGAAATATAGCTAGCTTAGATACAGGTGTAATTACAAGTTATGCCTTATATATCTTAGTTGGTCTTATATTCTATATACTAATCCCTTACTTATCTTTAATAGATAATAGTTTACTTTTATTAATATTATTAGCTTTACTTTCTCTAGTAGGTAAAGCAAAGGTTATATCCGTTGAAAACAACCATCTTCTAACGAGTAAAAACTCAGATATTTAATATTAAACCCCTAGAAAGTAATCTTTTGGCCTTAATTACTAAACATCTTTCCTTGGCTAACCCTATTTTAGGTTATTTACATAAATTATGTAATAAATATGGGGATACTATATTAGGTTTATTTTGGTTTATTATGGTTATTTGTTTTTATTTACCCGCGGCTTTGAGACTATTTAAATTATCAAATGCAGATGTTATAAGTTTATTTTTTTTTATTTTTGGGTTAGCTTCAATTCTAGGTTTTTCTCTTTTATTGCTTACTCCTAATAATAAACAAAATAATTTTGCCTTAATCTATAAAATTATGGTTAAATGATTAAAAAGTCCTAATAAATTAAAAATAATACTAGAAAATCAAAAAGCTATATTACTTTCTATAGGTAAACTTCTTAGTTTTATGATTATCTTTATTTTAATTCTTTTTATAGTATCTTCGGTGTTTTTAAACTATAGTGACTTAAGTAGTTTAGAGTTTAGTTGATGCATGCTATTATATACTCGGTTAACCATAATTTTTCCTAGTCTATATTTAATGCATATTTTTTCTCAAACACTTAAATGCATTAAAGAAACACAATTATCACCTTTTGTGTTTCATTATCCGGATTATAGCATAAGTAAAATGAACTATAGTATATTACAATTACTATCTTTATTTACTTCTGTTGTTATTTTCGATCTTTGTATTAAACCACATATCATTAGACAATTGGATATATATTATATAAGTAAATTAAAAAAGGATCTTAGTATATCTAATATAAAAAATAATATGGATACTAATAATATAGAGAGTATTAATAAAAACAATAATCGAGAATTTATTAGTAGTATTTATAACAACCCCGATAATATGACTAGATCAGTATCCCTTGGGCGTCATTTAAATAAAGTGTACGAAATGGTAATTGGTGGTGATGGCCTTTATCTTTTCACCCAAGATGGTAGAAGGATATTAGATGCATCTTCTGGAGCTGCTGTATCTTGTCTGGGCTATGGTAACAAAAAAGTTATTAGTGCTATTATTGAGCTATTAAATACAGGTACTCCTTACGTGGCATCTACTTTCTGAAGTAATCCTGTTTCCGAGGCATTGTGTAATGAGCTAATAAAAGGTACTAATAACCTAATGGCTAGAGTGTACTTGACCGGATCGGGATCTGAAGCAATGGAAGCTACTATAAAGTTATCGCGTCAATATTTTTATGAAGGTGATAAGCAAACTCCTCGTGTTAATTTCATAGCTCGAGAAGGTTCTTATCATGGGAACACGATCGGTGCTTTGAGTATCTCAGGACATCTTGCCCGTAGAGCACCTTACACACCATTCCTAATGGAAAATGTTCACCACATATCTTCATGTAATGCTTACCGTCAACAGTTAGAAGGTGAAACCGATCTTGCCTTCGTTGCTCGTAAAGCTGCGGAACTTGACGCTAAATTCCAAGAGTTAGGGCCGGAAACGGTGATCGGCGTCATTCTTGAGCCAGTTGTCGGTGCCGCTATTGGGTGTGTTCCAAGTGTTCCAGGTTATCTCAAAGCTATGAAAGATGTTTGCGATAAATACGGAGCTTTGTTTATTCTAGACGAAGTCATGTGTGGAGTGGGTCGGACTGGTACTTTACATGCTTGGCAGCTAGAGGGTGTTGTACCTGACATCCAAATAATTGCTAAAGCTTTGGGTGGGGGATACCAACCAATAGGGGCTGTGTTAGCATCAGAAAAAGTTATCAATGCCTTGAAAGAAGGTGGTGGTGAATTCATTCACGGACAAACCTACCAAGCAATGCCTGTACAAGCCGCTGCTGCATTAGAAGTTCTACGAATTATTATAGAAAATAATTTATTGGAAAATGTCTCCAAACAGGGTGCGTATTTGGAAAAATGTCTGAAAGCTGAGCTGAGCGATCACCCTTATGTTGGAGATATTAGAGGACGGGGTCTTTTCTGGGGAATAGAATTTGTTAAAGATAAAATTACTAAAGAACCTTTTGACCCTCAACTAGGCGTAGCTCAAAAAATCTCAGCCTTGTCTATATCACCCAAATATAATATGACAGTCTATCCTGGTACTGGTAGCGCAGATGGTGTCCGTGGAGACCATATTATTATTTCACCTCCATACATCGTCACAGAAGATGATATAAATCTTATCGTCAAAACAATAAAGGCTGTAATCAAGGAGGTTCATGAGGAATTAGCTAATAAAATAACTGAAATACCTGCTGCTTCAGAAGTACCAGCTGCTTCTGAAGAAGTACCAGCTGCTTCTGAATAAATACCAGCTGCTTCTGAATAAATACCAGCTGCTTTTGAAGTACCAGCTACTTCTAAAGAAGTACCCCTCCTTTTTTCATCCCACAGAAGAGTGTGGAAAGAACATTTTAATATTTTAATATAGAACCCTTGAGTCTATATGAATTATTACGTAAACCTTTATTGGCTAGTCAATCTCCAAATTTAGATTTACCATCTCCCTCCTCTCCACGTCCTTCCTCTTCTTCTTCAGGTGGTTCGGCTGCTATATCATCCAATTATTCAAGTCCATCCTCTCCTGTTCGCCCTTCAAGGTCTTCTCCTCCCGCTACTCTCCTAGGTGGCCTTATAATTAGTCCCAATGATGAGGTTAATTATAAAGTAGATAGACAAGGTAACACTTTTATCAGTAAGTGAAAGGTTAACGTAGAGCAAGATGAAGATCAGTTAGCCAGATCTGGGGAAAGATTCCTTAATCGATCTCGAGATAGCGTTACTAATAGGGAACGTCTTATGGAGGAGATAGGATTTAATAAAGGTCTTATTTATCTTGAGGAGTGTAGGGCTCGAGGGTTTGACCCTGGACACACTGAATATACAATACTACAACGTTGAGATGCGGTACTATCTTGAATTAAGTTAAATAGATCTCGTTCCACTATGAGTATGTCTAATTATGACGATTGTGTATTAAATATACAGATGCATAATGCGAATGTTAGACGTTTAAATCCTCAATTTTATAATGAAATTCTTGCTATACCTAATTAACCTTTTCTTTTTTTTTTATGTAAAAAAGTCAAGAAAAAAAGGTATAAAACTCTCTTTTTTCTTGCTGTGAGATTAAAGCCCTATTTCTTCTTTAGAGCTTCACTGTATAAAATAATAGCTTTGGTATTATTTAAACCAAAATAATTTAATTTATGGTTTAATAGACAAGATATGGCAAATCCAGATATTTTTAATATCTGGGTTTGCCATAAACACACTTTAGCTTAATGGTAGAGCAAGATATCTTGAATATCTGGGTCTAAGTTCGAATCTTGGATGGAGTATTATTAGCTAGTGTTGTCTTATATTTAACTATGGCCAACACAGTCTTTTTTTTTTTTAGGTGATTAGTTAATGCAAATAGAAGGATATTTAAGATAAACACTTTTAGTTAGAGTAATACGGTTATAAAAAAACCATAACGGTTTTGGTTAGAAAATATAATAAATATAACGGGTTTAAGGATAATGTACGTAATATTGTCTTATATACAGAGTCTAAGGGGAGGGGGGCCTGCTACGCAGGCCCTACTCCCCTTGGACCACCCAGGGGGGGGGCCAGCGAAGCTGGCCCCCCCCTTACGAAGTATGTAGTCTACAATTACCTCTAAAAATTAAGTGAGAGTAGTATGGACTTGATACGTGATACTAAGATTTACACCTTTGATATTGAGTGTTATAAAGACGAGACCCTCCCCCCCCCCCTTGGATCAAAGGGATAACATAGAGCCCAAAACAAAACCAGTAATCTCTCTCTACAAGTTTAATATGAATGAGTAATAAACCTATTTAATATATTCCTATAGAGGAAGGGTATTGATTTTTAGCTATACAGGGTTTATTTTATTTTAATATTAAGATTTTTATGTTTTATAATAATATTAATAATAATTTAACCTTTTTATATGAGCCTATTATAGAGAAGATATTTTCTGTAATCACTTATAGACGGTACTTGAAATGGGAATGTCGATGATTACTTAGGGTTGCGGTGCGAGTAATTCCCCTCATCTGCTAGGATTACCGGTAGACTGGTCACCCGATTATTAGGATTAATAATTAGAGTTCCCTATAACCGATACAGATTGTGAGGGACTTCACTCAACCCTAGGTTCCCTGGGGTATAATAAAACAAGGGCGTAGCGAGCACGAAACGCATGCTTTATACAACTAATAAATGATGATAGTACAAACATCAAATAAATCGACTTATATGTCTAATAATAAGACTACCCGGGGGGGGGGGGCCAGCTTCGCTG
>Ga0233352_1000002_pt1 | contig 39944 bp, 21 predicted proteins | sample GEONDECOMP313_FD_180710 | JGI IMG/M metagenome (GOLD analysis project Ga0233352, IMG submission 180710) | Leaf litter microbial communities from Shasta-Trinity National Forest, California, United States - GEON-DECOMP-313 | ecosystem: Environmental > Terrestrial > Plant litter > Unclassified... | reverse complement strand
CCCCCCCCTCCCATCTACTTTAGTAATAAATAAGGGAAAAATAAAGCGAGTTGAGCATACAGATGGTTCTGTAGTCAAATTGCAAATTTGAAAAATAAGGGTTCAATTCCCTCTTAACTCTCCCCCTACATAAAGGATAAGGGACTGCTCAATTAATCCTAAAGGAGAGCAACACCCTCGTTAAATTCCTATGGTCTGAGCAAAACTTAGATTACAAATACGGCATCGAAATAGTAACTCCAGCGCAAGCGACTCCTTTATCCTTTAGGCTCGCTTGCGCAGGGTCCTTTATCCTTTAATCCTAAAGGAAAGGAAGGGAGGGAGAGTTCTTTTAGTTTAATGGTAAAATATTGTCCTTCTAAGACACAAGATTTTGGTTCGACCCCAAAAAAGAATTCAAGATGATTATACTGTATATCGTTTTTAGATAATAAGAGCCTAGATTAATTAAGAGTTGAAAATTAGTGTATATATCCGCATGCCTGCGCGAGCGACCCTCAACTGAAAAAAAGAGAAAAAGCCGGGGCTATTACAAAAGGGTAGGCACGCTTGCTTTTATCCTTTAATCCTATCCCTTGGGGGAGGAAAGGCTCGCTTGCTTTCCTCCCCCAAGGGATAGGATCGAGGGGAAAGAAAGGACAGCTAGGTTTAATTATTTTTACTCTTTTGAGTAAAAAGGTAAAAGAAGAGAAATAGAAAAATATAAAATTCTATAAACCGTCATTAAATTGAAAATTGAGAAGATTTCATTAATATGTTTCAATATAGTAAGTAAGCACCTCCGACATAACATCCCTTTTGCTAATTAATTGAGCAAAAGGACGGGGACGCTAACAATTTTGTTAGCGTAGAACCTCTAAGGCTTTAAAAAAAAACAGGTAGGTGTATCTTGTTTTTATTAACTACTCTTATTTATAATATATAACTGCCAATTAGGGGACATGTGATAATGGTAACCGGTTGTATTTGCATTACAAAGATTCCAGTTCGACTCTGGATGTCTCCATAAGGCTAAAAAAACAGAATAATTAATAGACTAAAACATAAATAGAGCACTCTTTTTATTTATAGATTCTGAGAGTAAGCCTAAAAGAGTAGTATACTAACCAAGCTCACTTAATCAGATGTTTATGTGGAGCCTTTCCCTTCCTTTCCTTTAGGATTAAAGGACTCGCTTGCTTTTTATTATTAAAAAAAAGGGGCAAGATACTCGTCTACAATACCCCTTCTCCCTCTATCCTTTAATCCTTTAATCCTTTACTCCTCTTCCTTTAATCCTTTACTCCTCTTCCTTTAGTAGCTTTTCTACTTTATGGAATGAAAGCAAAGGAAGCAAGCGAAACCTATCCTTTTGTAATAATACCATCTTTTTTTAGCTCTCAATTCTTTAGGGTTGCTTGCGCAGGGAGTACAAAAATAAAAATTAGAAGCCTCGATAGCTTAAGTGGTTAAAGCTCTATAGTGAAGTTATAGCGACGGCTGTTCGACTCAACCTCGAGGCAAATGTACTAATCAGTAGTTAATAAAAAAATAATAACGCAAGTAAACACCGTAAGTTAACTAATAAAGATTGTAATATCGTATTAACAGAAAGATATAAATAAATATCTAATCCAAATTTAAAAATAAAGAAAAAATAGCTAGAAGCTAAAGGAGCTGGTGCCTGAATGGTAATAGGGGTTTTCTGTAAAAAAATTGATCGTTTAGATCGGGAGAGGTTCGATTCCTTTCCAGCTCATATGGCTAACCGAATATTAAATAAATAAAGATAAATTCCTGTTTTAGGATAAAGTGCGATATTTAATGTATATATTAGGTTAAACTGTTCTTTAAAGGATTATCGGTTAAATCTTTTCTGTATTTTTAACTATACTTGTTATACTTTCTATATTTTAGCAGTACAGATACCCTTAAATCACTTATTATTAAGTACCAAAGGTAAAAGGGTAAGTAAGAAGCGATGTTTTTGAAGGAAATATAGTTAGTTGTTTACTGCGCGAGCGACCCTCCTGTCCTTTTTAATAATAAAAGAATAAAAGCAGATGGTAGGCTGCAGAGCAGGAGCTAAAAAAGAGCTATACATAATTCTAAAATTGAAAAGTCTCTGTATTACTCAAAATTTATACTTTTCTTCTTACGAGCTGTGCTTATAATTTTATCTTGCACTGATGTGTTAATATCAGTCCTCTTAGCCTATTTTTATATTCTCTCTTCTATTTTTAGTCTTCCCTACGCCTCCTACGTAGTATCTGGGACAATTTATATCCCGGAGTTAGCTCTGCGCAAGCGACTCCTCCTTTCCTTTAGGATTAAAGGATAAAGGACCCTTGCTCCCCTTTAGGATTAATCCCTTATCCTTTACTCCCCTTCCTTTACTTGCTTTTTTGAAAGCAAAGAAAGGGGAGTCGCTAAAGCAGTGAAGGAGTGAAGGAGCAAAGGCTTCAGTTTAATCACTTCTTTCCATATGTCCTTCGGCTCGCTTTCTTTTTTGAAAGAAAGGACAAAAAGCAGGAGTCACTTGCGTATAAAATATAAATTAAGTAATAGAATGCTAAAGTTGAAAGGCGTAATGTGTTTAAGAATAAAAATAATATCAATCTAAGAGTGAAAAACTCTAGGTGTACAACCTAGTAGGGCTCCCGGATCAATCCGCACTAGTCCTATTAATCTTAACCTTCGATTTGTTTCCTGCGCTCCTTTCCCTCAATCCCGTGGGGTTTCTTCTAACTAAACTAGCTTCCTTTAGGACCCTGCTTAATTAATCCTAAAGGAGAGCAAGGGTTCTTTAGGAGGGAAAGGAAGGCGCGAGTCCTCAACAAGTTTCTCGAAACAAAGTTTCGCTTGCTTCCATTCCCTTCCTTTCCTTTAGGATTAAAGGACAAAAGGTCCTTTAATCCTAAAGGAAAGAAAAGGAGGGATTGCTTTTTTTAATAAAAAGTTGGGCCACTATTTAAAGTTTAAGACTAATATCTAAAAATTAAAATAAAAATATAGACATGAGTATTCTATTACAGGATTTATTTGCATTTGGCGCCGTTTTATCTAGTTTGTTGGTTATTACTTCTAAAAATCCGGTTATATCTGTATTATTTTTAATATCCGTTTTCGTAAATTCAGCCGTGTATCTATTACTAGTTGGAGTTAATTTCGTAGGTATTTCATATATCCTTATATACGTAGGGGCAATAGCTATTTTATTCCTTTTCATTCTTATGATGATTAATATTAAACTTACGGATATTTTAGAAGTAGGGAGAGATTATACTAAAAATTTACCTTTAGCCCTATTGGTTGGTGCTTTATTTATTTTCGCTGTTAATACGATTATACCTTTTAGCTTCCAAGACGTTTCTATTTTATCTCAAGCTAATGCTGTTTTAAACTCTCTTAATTCTTTACTATCTGATTCTGATTTGTCTTTAAGCTCATTATCTCTTCACATTACGGGATATCCTTTTAATGCTGATGCTCACTTAATAGATTTCACTCAAATTGAAACACTAGGTCTAAACTTATATACACAAAGCTCTTTATTGTTAATACTTACAAGTTTCATTCTGTTACTTTCAATGCTAGCACCAATTATGCTATCAAACGTATATAAAAATAAGAACTAGAGATTAAGAAATACAGGGTGTTTCTTTAATACTTTTTCGTTTGTGTAAACTTAAAATTAAAGTAGGCGGCAGGAGCTGCTCTCTTATGGCTTTTACTTTACTTTGCTTTTACTTTACTTTACTTTACTTTACTTTACTTTACTTTTATTTAGCTTTATAGCTTTACTAGCACCAGGAATATTTTATTTATTCAAACTTATAAACAGACAAGATATTTATAACAAATAAATTTATACTAATATGTTAGCAGCAGCAAAATATATCGGAGCAGGTTTAGCTACAATCGGTTTAGCCGGAGCTGGAGTAGGAATCGGATTAGTTTTCGCCGGATTAATTACAGCTACATCTAGAAACCCTGCTCTACGACCTCAATTATTCGCATACGCAATCCTAGGGTTTGCTTTATCTGAAGCTACAGGTCTATTCGCTCTAATGATTGCATTCTTATTACTTTACTCATAATTTAGTAGTAACTGATAAAAATCAATATTATATTTTAATTTTATTAACCCCCTTACTTTTTCAATTAAGTGGTGGTGTTAATAACCCTCCTTTTTTCTCTTATGCTCACGAAATTCCTTTATCTTTTTAAGTTTTAAGTAGTTTTTTATGCAAGCAACTTTCTTCTCCTTTTCTCTCTTTACCCATCTTTAATTCAGCTAAAGCTGTTTTTCTAAGACCCTTAGAACAGCGAGCTGAAATTAATAAAGAAACCAAGGGTAAATTAGGTATTTACTGTTGAGTAAATATGGTTAATGGCAATACATATGTTGGGAGTGGACACTCCCTTTACAAAAGAATAAGTAATTACTACCAACCCGGTTATTATAAAAGAGAACCCGATCTATTAATCATTAGAGCTATTTTAAAGCACGGCTTAAATAGTTTTTCTTTAGTTGTATTAGAATATACAGACTTAAAAACCCTTATCCCCAGAGAGCAGTATTGAATAGATACGCTAGAACAGGCATATAATATGATAAAAACAGCAGGTCCACTGTTACGCTCAGAGGAACAACGCTTTAATCGAAGCTTAGACCGAAAAGGAATAAGAAATAGTTTTTACGGTAAAACTAACTCAGAAGAGACTAAAGCTATATTTAGAGCGGCAGCCTTAAACAAAAATTATCATCCGATTACCATATCCGTAGAAATCACGGACTTATGAACCAATAAAAAAGAGGTCTTCTCATCAATATCTAAAGCAGCTAAAGGTTTAGGAGCTAATAATCACACTACTCTTTCTTCTCGGAGAATAAGAAATACTAAATCTCCCTATAAAGGGAGGTATATTATCGTTTTTAAGGGATCAAAAATATAATAAATAATACTTAGAGTTAACTTTATTACCTTCCTTATATTATTTATAGGGGATTAAAACAAACATAGAGAAGTATCCATTGCCTGTATTACATAAAAATAAGGAACCATAGAATATACATTTAATTGAATTACTCTGCGCGAGCGACCCTCTTTAACAAAGTTTGTCTAAACATACCTTGATTCAATAGACCCTAAATGAAGATTTAGATCCGACGGTTTAACCAAGTATCATTCTACTGATACACCCCGCCCTTATTACCTTCATTTTTAGATCTACGGCTCCTTTCTTTCCTTTCCATAAAGGACAAAGGACAAAGGACAAAGGACAAAGGACAAAGGACAAAGGACAAAGGACAAAGGACAAAGGACAAAGGAGCCGTAGATCGGACAAAAGACAAAGATCCTAAATATGTATCTTAACCCAAAAGAGATAAAAGAAGAGTAAACCAATAGCTAAAGGGTGTTTAACGTTTAAAACCATTTAGCGATCTTTATAACTGAAAGCATTAATTGAAAAGTTCCCCGGATCAGGAACCTCTCCTGTCTAAAAGTAGCAGGTTAAACTTTGACTTTTCTTTTTTTAAAGTAAAAATCTTGTGAAAATTAATTACAATCTCGTTCCAGGTGGCTATAGCAGAAATTTGGTTGGAAATCAATCTGGTTCTTTTTTGTTTATTATCGATTCTTATATTACTCGTTTTATTAATTTATTGGTTGTATCTAATCAAATACCTAGTATGCCCACCAATAATAATCGATATTTTATCCTCTTTATCCTTGGTGGTATCTTCAGTTCTATAGTTTTCCGTAATTTACCCATTGATATTGAGATGTTTTCTTTAACATATCCCATAAGGGTAGGTATACTATGTCTCTTAGTTGTTCTTTCAACTTTATATTTAATTTATCTAGTTATAAATATATCATTCAGATTAACGAATTGTATAAAGTTAATGCCTATGCTTTATAAAGAGTTACAAAAGGATAGGAGAAATTATCTAGGTGTAGTTATAACTTACTATCTAAAAACCTTATTTATAATGCTCTTGTCTGTATGATTGGTTACTAGAATGGTTTTTAGTATCAATGAGTATCTAGGTGTAATTTATGGTTACTCTGTACTTATAGGCCTATTGCTTAGTATATACTTTATCCCTAGATATTCTGAAGAGTATAAAGGGATAGATTTTAAAAAGAGTAAGTATCCTAAAGCTATTTATATATTTGTAGCTTTATTATTATTATTCTATTTTGTATTTGTACCTTTCTTATTCTATAAATTAATAACTCATAAAGATTTACTTGAAGAATTATTATATAAGTATAGTGAAGTTGATTATAAATACAAAGGTAATTCTATGTTTCCTGGTAATGGTGGTAATAGAACTAATGTAGATAATAAGGTAGCTCATAGAGTTATTATAACAGGGGATGCTACTACTAGTACATCGGAGGAGGGTAAAAGTTTAGTTCAAACTACTTCTACTGATTCGGCTTATACTAGTGCTACTAATTCATACTCTATTAGAAATACAATTATTACTGATACTGAAATCTCAATGAATAATAAACCTATAGCTGAAAATGCTTTGGCTTTTAATTTTACAAATTTAGATGAAAGTAGGAATCGGATTAAACCTTTTATCGATAAAAAAACAGCTTTGGCTGAATTAAAGACTGATAGAGAGAGTAATCCTCTAAAAATCTCAAAAGATAAAAAGGTTCCGTAATTCTACTTCTTTCACTTATAAATATTAACCCCCTAAGAATCGATTTTGTGTACTTTCTCATAATGTCCAGCCTCTGCGCAAGCGACTCCTATCCTTTACTCGCTGTCCATCCCTTCCTTTAGGATTAAAGGATAAGGGACCCCTCTCAATTAATTGAGAGGGGACCCGATTGCTCCAATACATATAAAACATAAATTTCGTGAATTTAAAGAGGTAGGGTAACCGTAAAACCGATGCCTTCGTGTATTCTATAAAAGAAGAGATAATTATAAAGTCTCATTTAGTAATTCATGCTAATTTAAAAATCAGATTTTAAATTATAAAGAGAAGGGTCCTTAGCTTAACTGGTAAAGTACTTAGTTGTCAATTAGGGATATACCAGTTCGAATCTGGTAGGGCTCGAGTCATTTTAGGTTTATTATAGAATATAGATATTATTTTCCGAATCCTATAATTAACCCCCTTGGCTACTGACTCACTGACTCTTTGTTTCTCCCTCCTTTAATCCTAAAGGCTCGCTTGCGCGGGGTCCTTTAATCCTAAAGGAAAGGAAGGGGCTAAAGGACACCTACTTTTGCGCATAAAAAAAAGCTGGAGGACGGAAGAAAATATAGCTTCTAAGCGCAGGATTGATACGACATCTATTCCTTTAGAAAATAAATGAAACGTCATGTGTATTACGTGGTTCATCCCTCCTTTCTCTTAATTCTATCTATTCCTCTTTAATCTATAAGAGATATAAACAGAATAATCACATTTTGTGCATACAATACGACAAATATAATTTGTCTAAACTTGACACAAGAATTTAATTTTGGTTCCGATTGAACGTTATTCAGTAGTTTAAGGCATGCGAATCGTTTTTAACAAAAGGTTAAATCTTCAATTAATTTAACTAAAGTTAGAAAGGTGGAGTGGTGAGTAATATTAAATCAAATACCTTCCAGTCTTCATAAATGGGGGATAATATTAAAACAATATAAATACTCTTAGGGGTATAACTATTATTTTAATAATAAAAAAGGGAATTTCCCGCTGTTAGATTTTATTTAACTTGACTAGGTAGTTGGTAGGGTAAAGGCCTACCAAGCCGACGATCAATAGCCAAGCTTGTAAGAGAAAGTGGCCACATTGGGTACGAAATCGACCCTAGTAGTTCTGATACTACCAGCAGCCGAGAATATTTGTCAATGCTCGCAAGAGTGAACGAGCTAACTGAAAGAATAATATATCTAACGTAGGGATCCTTAAATGGAAAATTATACAACCTTACTAATAGTGTCGTCCAAAATCTGGTGCCAGAAGACTCGGTAACACCAGAGACGCGAACGTTAATCATCTTGAATGGGCATAAAGGGTTTGTAGGCAGCTTTAAAGCGTTAATATTTACTATTTTAAACAGATGTTTTATTATGTCTTTTTTAATAAATAAGTTTAACCAAATTTAAAGATAGAATCTAATAGAGGTTAAGATAATACTTAGAGTAGGGCTCAAATTCTTAGATACTAAGGGGAATACTAGAGGCGAAGGCTCTTTTCCTTTAAAGATTGACGCTGAGACACGAAGGTGGGGATAGGAAATAGGATTAGAGACCCTAGTACCCCTCACTGTAAACGATGAATGGAAGATGTTTGCCTATGGGCGAGCGTCGAAGTGAAATACGATAACCATTCCGCCTTGCTAGTATACTTGCAAAAGTGAAAACAAAAAAATTAGTCGGTCCTAAAGCAAACGAAGTGAAGCATGTTATTTAATTCGATAGTCCGCGTATAATCTTACCACTCCTTGAATAGCTACCGCCATCTGGTTTTATCCTTAAAAAATAACTCCTGTGGTGGGTAAAAGTAATACTTTATAATTAATAATTATAAATAAGCTGTGTTCCTTCTTTAAATTTAATCTTTTCTAACTTTTCCTTAATTGGCTTATTATTGTTTGGTTATTAAAGGTTTATTTTGAGTTGGACTTCTTTTAACAAAAAGTTGCAAGCATAGTTAATTTCTTAGTTCATATTTAAAATCTTCTATACTTTTCCTTAATCCTAAGTAAAAGAGTCAAAAGATTTGGGTGTTGCTGCATACAGGTGTTGCATGGCTGTCGTCAGTTCGTGTCATGAGATGTTAGGTTAATTCCGGTAACGAACGCAATCCCTACGGCTAATTTAAACTTAGCCGTGATTTTTGGAAAACATTAATCTACTTGGGGCAAAGACAAGTCCTTATGACCCGAATGGAGTGGGCTATAGACGTGCTACAAAAGCTTTTACAAAGTGATGCGATACTAACTCTTTTTTGTCCTGTCCTTAGGGAAGGGAAAAGAAAGAGGCACAGAGGAGCTAATCATCAAAAAAAGCTGTAAACGGATTGTTGCCTGAAACTCGGCAGCATGAAGGAGGAATTTCGAGTAATCGTTGATCACTAGGCGCAACGGTGAACTTTTAATTTAGGATGAACTAACTGTCTGTCAATCGGAAGAAGCTCCCCAATAAGGAAGAAATGGCTGCGTGGTCATTATTAATTAGGATTGGAGTTTAGTACTTTGGTACTAGACGCTCTTGATTAAAGATGCCGGAGCTGGGTCTAGTTATTGCGAGTGACATTCGATAAGTCATAGCAGGGTAGCTGTACTGGAAGGTGCAGCTGTAGTATATGTGTATGGTAGCATTTTAATTTAAAAACAAAACAAAACTGTGTTTTTTAAAAGAACATAGTTAAAGCCACGACTTTTTTAATAAAAGTCAAGTCTAATAGAACTTATCTTATTATATTGTTTAAATATGTATTATGACTTGTTCAGAAGTATTTATTTAAATGAACAATTTTTAGCAAAAAATATAACCCCCTTTTTTTTAAGACTTCGACGTAGCTATAATTAACTGAGCTATAGTTGAGGGGCTAAAGTAGGGAGGGTGTGCTTTAGCCTACCTAAGAACAAAGGACAAAAGAACGATAAAAATTATAAACGAATTTTAAATTACACAAAAATATCTAGATATAGCACCAAATCATAATTTCAACCTAAAAAATCCAAATAAGGGGGTTAGCTGAGTGGTTTTAGCAGTAAATTTACACTTTACAGACAGAGTTTCGATTACTCTACTCCTTAGATTCTTTATATTTCTATGCACTCCCAGCTTTTTTCATACAATCCTATCCCTCCAACTTTTGCTCAATTAATCCTAAAGGAGAGCAGGGGGGGGGGAGGAAAGCAGCCCTTTTTAAAAACTAAGGATGGACTAAAGGTAAGCACGATATAAAGAAAAACAAAAAAAGGCAATGACTCTACGAGCTTTGGTTCTACTTCAATACCTCAAAAATATATAATATAATTCAATCCTCCCTTCTATTCCTTTCCTTTAGGATTAAAGGACAATACAAAAAAAGAATAATGTAAGAAGTTAGGCTGTTATTTTCATCCCATTACTATCCAGTTTTTATCTTTTAAGATGAAAATAGAAGATAGTTTTGCGACTTGCTTTTCTAACTGTTCTAGACTTTTTTGTTGATCTTTTAAATTTACCCCTAGTTTTAAATTAAATAAGAATAAGTCATTTTAATAATTATATATAGGAAAATGTTCACAAACATCGCGATAATTCTTTTTTCTTTTACTCTATTTAATGATGCCCCTGAGCCTTACCAAATAGGGTTCCAAGATGGTGCTTCTCCAGGTTTCCAAGGAATAGTGGATCTACACGATTCTATCTTTTTCTACTTAGTTCTTATATCTGTTGGAGTTTTCTGGGTAATGGGTTCAATCCTTATAAACTTTAGTGAAAACAAATCACCTATTACTTATAAATACTCAAACCACGGTACATTAATTGAATTAATTTGGACAATTAGCCCAGCTTTCATCCTAATTGCTATTGCTTTCCCATCATTTAAACTACTTTATATGCTAGATGAAGTTATCTCTCCAGCTTTAACAGTTAAAGTAGCCGGACACCAATGGTACTGGTCATATGAATACTCTGACTTCGTAAGAGAAGACGGAGAAGCAATAGAATTTGATTCTTATATGATCCCTGAATCAGATTTAGAAGTAGGACAGTTCCGACTATTGGATGTTGATAATAGAGTAGTAGTGCCTGTTGATACTCACGTACGATTCATAGTTACAGGTACCGACGTTATTCACGACTTTGCCGTTCCTTCTCTTGGACTTAAAATAGATGCTGTTCCAGGTCGACTAAACCAAACATCTGTTATAATTAAAAGAGTAGGTACTTACTACGGACAGTGTTCTGAAATATGCGGAACCTACCACGGATTTATGCCTTCAGTAGTTCAAGGAGTAGAAGCTGAAGAATTCTTAGTATGGTTAGAACAAGTTTAATTTAAAAGTTTATCCTTTTAAATTTATGATCTTTTCCGCAACCAATAAGGTGGGCTTTTATTTTAAGGGTTTAACTTTTTTCTTTCCTAGTATTTACCCACACACCTAACTTAAATGTCCCCTCCCTTTTTTTTTATAATAAAAAGCAAGCGAGCCTAAAGGATAAAGGACCCTTTGGGCCTTTGCCTTATATCTTTTATCCCCCTCTTTGCTTGCTTCCCTCCCTTCCTTTACTTTAGGATTAAAGGACCCCGCGCAAGCGAGCCTTCCCTTAGGACAGGGAACAAGGGACTAAAGGATAAAGGACAGCCCCCCCTTAATTCTTGTCTTTATTTTTCCCGTTCCTCCTCTAAATAAACGGTATTTCTTTCTTGGGCTTATTGATACTCTCCCTTCTAGTTTCTAATTATTATTTTGATTCTTGTCTTTATAAATTTAAAGGCATTTGTGAGCAATATCTTAATAACCCCATTAAACTTAATTAGTCTTTATATAGTATACTTTCTCTTCAGCATCTTAGGTTTATGGGTAGAATTGCTATAATCTTTCTTTGCGCAAGCGACCCAATCCCTTCCTTTCCTTTAGGATTAAAGGAGGGGGAGGACAAAGAAAAGCAGTGTCAGTTCGAATCTGATAAGATGAACCATCAAGTAATTGAGTAGATAAGTTTACCTAAGGGTAAACAAATAGCTTTACCTTTACTATTTGCGAGCGAGGCTAGGGTTTTATGAGTCCCCCGAGTTCCTCTCTCTCAATTAATTGAGAGAGTGGAACTCTTTCTTTACCGGTTCCAAAAGGAAAACATATACAACTATGAATCTTTCACTATTTTTATTTTTAATAGGTATATTAGGTTTTATATTAAATAGAAAAAATATAATCTTAATGATAATTAGTATAGAAATTATGCTACTAGCTGTGACATTATTAGTTTTAATAAGTTCATTTAGTTTCGATGACAACATAGGTCAAACATTTAGTGTATATATTATATCTATAGCAGGAGCTGAATCAGTTATTGGTTTAAGTATACTTGTAGCCTACTACCGATTAAGAGGAAATATTTCACTTAGAACTTAATGTACCTATCTATTTTAGTACTTCCTTTATTAGGATCTATTGTATCTGGTTTCCTAGGTAGAAAAATAGGAGTAACTGGTAGCCATTTGGTAACTACAACTTGCCTTTTACTTTCTTCTATTCTCTCAGTGGTAGCCTTTTACGAAGTAGGGATCTGTGGTAGTCCAGTTTCAATCAAATTAACAAGCTGAATAGACTCAGAATTAATGTCTGTAAGTTGAGGGTTTTTATTTGATAGTTTAACTATATCTATGCTTATTCCTGTTCTTTTTGTTTCTACTCTTGTACATTTATACTCAACTAACTATATGGCTGAAGACCCACACAATCAAAGATTCTTCTCGTACCTATCCCTATTCACTTTCTTTATGATCGTGTTAGTAACAGGGGATAACTACTTAATACTTTTCCTGGGTTGAGAAGGAATTGGAATAGCATCTTACTTACTAATCAATTTCTGGTTTACTAGAATAGCCGCCAATAAATCAGCTATCCTAGCTCTAACTCAGAACCGTGTAGGGGATATGTTCTTTAGTATTGGTCTGTTTGGAATATTCTGACTATTTGGGAACTTGGATTTTGCGACAATATTCTCTATAGCGCCTTATATGAATGAAACGGCACTTACTATTATTGCTCTTCTATTATTGGTGGCCGCTAGTGCCAAATCAGCCATGCTTTTTATGAACAATTGACTTCCTTGGAGTATGGAGGGACCTACGCCTGTTTCAGCTTTACTTCACGCTGCTACACTAGTTACGGCTGGTGTGTATTTACTTGTTAGATCTTCTCCTTTACTTGAATATGCTCCAACTGCTTTAATCGTTATAACATGGTTAGGGGCTATAACTGCCTTCTTTGCAGCTAGCTGTGGTTTACTACAGAATGATATGAAAAGAATTATAGCATTTAGTACGATCTCTCAAATGGGTTATATTTTCATGAGTATTGGTTTATCTAATTATAATGTAGCCTTATTCCATATGATTAATCACGCCTTCTTTAAATCTTTACTTTTCCTAGCCGCGGGTGCAGTAATCCACAGCTTTTCGGATCAACAGGATATTAGAAGACTAGGAGGTCTTATTAAATTTTTACCTTTTACATATACAGCTATTCTTATTGGATCCTTATCTCTTATGGCTATACCGTGACTAACAGGATTTTACAGTAAAGATTTAATTATTGAGTTAGCATACGCACAGTATTCACTGAGCGGCCAAGTAGCTTATATACTAGGTACTCTAACGGCAATCTTTACGGCTTTCTATTCATTCCGACTTATTTCACTTGTTTTCTTAAGCTACCCTAATGCGCCTAAAGCTGACTATTTACATTCGCATGAAGCTGGACTAGCGGTGGTAATACCTTTAACTATTTTATCACTGTTCAGTATTTTCTTTGGTTTCATGTTTTCGGATTTATTTGTCGGTATTGGAACAGATTTCTTCTCTAATAGTATTTTGATTCATCCAGACCATATTACACTGGTTGAAGCGGAATTCTCTTTACCTCTTATTTTTAAACTATTGCCTACAATCGGAAGTGCTCTTGCTGCTATAGCTGCTGTTATTTTATATAATAAATACCCTAATTTCCTTATTGAACTTACAGCTGTTCCTACTTTCTTAAACTTTAAGAATAATACTCTTAATTTCAGTAGTACTTTAGGAAACGGTGGGTATGCTCGAAGAGTTTATACTTTCTTAAATGGTAAGTATTTATTAGATATTATTTATAATAACATATTTGTTGCAGGAGGGTTAAAAATAGGATATATTGTAACTAAAGTTTTAGATAGAGGAGTTATTGAACTTATTGGACCTTTTGGTCTGTCTTCTGTTCTTAATAATACAGGTGCTAAGATAGGTAAACTGGATACTGGTATAGTAACTAGCTATGCTTTATATATCGTATTAGGTCTAATTAGTTTTTTATTCTTCTTGTTTTATCCTTTACTTTTCTCTTTAACCAATAACCTAATTGGGGTGGAGTCGCTAGCGCAAGTGTCGGACGACCATAGTAACAGCCTGAATGAAATAAGACTTATAATTATTTATGTTTCCGCATTAATTTTATTAAACACTAACTCAGCTAAAAATTAACCTTGTTTAATTTATTTTACGTCATTTCCTCCCCCTCCCTTCCTTTCCTTTAAGATTAAAGGACCCCGCGCAAGCGAGCCTTTAGGATTAAAGGATAAGGAACTGCGCCTCTTCCCCTTTTTTTTAATAAAAAGCAAGCGTGCCCTCCTTCCTTTCTCCTAAAGGAGAAAGGAAGAGGGGGACTCTACTTTTCCCTTCTAAACAAAAGCTCTCGAAATTTTAACGTTCTAGTACTATTACATAAAAGAGGTAGAATTAGTTTAATTGGTAAAACTACGTCCTGTGGCGACGCTAGATCCCAGTTCGAATCTGGAATTTTACCCTTATACTTACATCGTTTTCATATCACCCAGCTTTGTTTTAGATATAAGCTGAAACTATGAATCGCGGGATTGAGCGATTTAAGTAAAAAGCTTCTTTAATGAAAAAAGAAAGTTAGATGTCTAAAACTGAAATTTACGAAGCTAGTCTTTTAACTTTAAAATAGCGAGACAATTTTAAAGTTAAAAGACTAGCGAGACTAAGGCACTCTTTTTGTTAAAAAAGTGTAATCCATCTCTTCCAATAAAGTAAATTTAGTTAAGGTTCAAGGCAGAATTAAGGTATATCTATTGCCAAATTTGCTCCATTATCAACTACCATTTTTAGCTTTTTATACTCTATTTAGACCAGCACTCCCCTTTATCCTTTAATCCTAAAGGAAAGGAGGAGCACCAACCATAAATGAAGGCTTCTTACTTTGCCTTACGCAAAGTATCCCCTAAAATTTGAAAGGGTCAAGAGTCCTTTAGCCCCTCCAACTTTTGCTCAATTAATCCTAAAGGAGAGCAGGGTCCTTTATCCCTCCAACTTTTGCTCAATTAAGCCTAAAGGAGAGCAGGGGGGGGGGGGGGGGGGGGAGAGAGAAGGTCTCTAGCTCATATATATTTTGTTCTATAAAGTGTGTAGTAAGCCAGCTCAATTTATTGAGCTGGTGACAGCTTTTGATTAAAAAAGCAGCTAAAGGAGTCGCTTGCGCAAAGAAGACGGATAGATTCGCGGTAATTTAACAGAAAGTTGAAAATTATTTAAATACAGACAGATAAAAGGATATATATTGTATATTTAGCCCGGTTTTACTAGCGTCCGCTATAAAGGATCATAGTTAAGAAGCCCTCGAAACTTTGTTGAGGGATCACTAGCTTTTTCCAATAAAAAAATTGGGCGAGGCTGTATTTATAAAAGTTAAATATTATCTAACACTTTAGTCTGTTTAAGGGTTTAACTTTTTGATAGTTTTGAAATTGTACTCCTATACCTTGCCTATTGCATTTTAGATTAAATTCAGTTTTACATTTCAGTTCGAGTAAGGGGTCCTTTATCCTTTAGGGAGGAGAATCGCTAGATAGAGCCCATCTCCTTTAATTCGGTAGTACACTGCCTTCTTATAATTTGAAATATTGCTAACATAATTTGTCTTGCAGACATACCTAACCCCCCTCCCTTTTTTTTTAATAATAAAAGGAAAGTAAGGCTGAAGTAGTTTAAATGGTAAAACTTACCACTCATGACGGTATAAAAAAGGTTCAATTCCTTTCTTCGGCTGTTTAGATAAACCATATATCTCCAGAATAGGATAAGATACGTAATTATTATTTGTTTTATACTTTCTGAATGGTTTAGAAGCTAAATTTAATTTAATCAAAGCAGCTTTACTTATTTTCCCTAAAAGACCGCTGTTTTTTTAATCAAAAGCAGAAAAAAAAAGCCGGATAAAGGCTTTTCCCCTCCTTCCCTTCCTTCTTATCCCTCCAACTTTTGCTCAATTAATCCTAAAGGAGAGCAGGGGGGGGGGAGGAAGGGAAGGAGTAAAGGAAGGGGAGTAAAGGGTAAAAGCTATTATATAATAATGAGTCTAATTGGAATATAATACCCAATTTCCCTAAGGACCAGCAATGTATATAATATGTATGTAAAGTTAAATCGTCACGTCGCAAGTAATTTACACCTTTCTATTCTAAAAAGCCATAGTAACTTAGAAGAGAGGATCAAACATTGTTATCTATATTCGTTTCCATATCCTTTTCTATTTATCCCTTAGAAAAAAAAAGAAAGCGAAACTTGCTGCTCAATTAATTTCCCAGCTTTTATTTAAAAAGGGTATGGTGGGGAAATTGGGGGCTAAAGCAAGCCCTCCTTTGCTCAATTAGTCCTTTATCCTAAAGGACCCTAGCCTTTATCCTTTAATCCTAAAGGAAAGGAAGGGAAAGGAGGGGGAGCAATGGTGGGTCGCTTGTCTGCTTAATTTATCCTAAAGGAGAGCTGAGGCTGGACAAAGGACAAAGGACAAAGGACAAAGGACAAAAAAAAATAAAATATAGTAATCAGTGAAAAGAAAGTAAAATTAAACCCGATTATTTAAAACCATGATAAACAACATAACTAAATTACTAAGTAATTCAAATACGTCTGTAATAAAAAATCAAACTACCGTTTATAATTTCAACAAACAAAATAATGTTAGTATAGGACCCGGTTGAAAGAATAGGGTGACTATACTTTTAACTGCTTACTTTAAGAAGTTTTATTGCTTAATCAGTAAACCTGTATTTATTATTACTCCTAATAGCGTAAAAATACATCTATTTTATTACAAACGCGCAGCCTCCTTAAGAAAAATTAGCTATCTAAAAAGATTAATAAAATCGTTACTTTCTCCAAGCCGGTTTAAAGGATCATCTGCTGCCCTTTTAAAAAGAAACAGAATAAAAATAAAAGGACTATCGCATGTATCTCATTTATCTCATTTTAGAGATAACTTGCCTCGCTTTTACGTAGTTAGATCATTTAATTCTTGAGCTGGACGATATTTTTTATTTCCTAACTTTAGATTGAAGTATATAGCTATACTATTATCTAAGTTATTACAAACCAATGTTGAATTGGAACTAGTACGATTAAAATACCCTTACCACGATAGTAATATACTAGCTCAATTAATAGGTATAAATGGTAGAACATCAACATATGGTAGAATAAAAAAAAGACTATTCGGTAGAGCAACTATCTTCACTAAAGACATTGAAAAAAAAGATGCTAAATATGGCACAAATACAACTTCATTGAAAGGAGGGACTGATATGCTTGCAGGTATATACAAAAAAGAAGTAGCTACACTCTTAACTGGTATTAAAATTAGAATATCTGGAAGACTGGCTAGACAAAGAGTGGTACCTAAAAGAACTGTTAAAACAGCGTATAAAGGAGGAATAGCTAAGTCTAAAAATAACCTAGTTGATCAATCTACATATACAAGTAAAAATAAAAAGGGTGCTTTCAGTGTGAGAGTATGACTTAGCCATGGAATTAATAACTAATAATTTATAGGCTAATAGTTATATTCACTGCTTCCCTTCCTGACTTTCCCTTCCTTTCCTTTAGGATTAAAGGATAAAGGAGAGCGAGCCTAAAGGCTCAGGATAAAGGACGAAGGAAAGGAGGCTAAAGCACACCCCACAATGGAGTTTATTAATGATCATCCTAACAATCTTAACCTTAATTGTAGCAATCTCGCTGCAAAAAAATAAAATTAGACCTATATTATTTGCTAAATTAACTTCTATTTTTCTACTTTTTTCTGCGGCTCTTTCATTTAATGTTTTATACATTGAAAGTATAGGCTCGGGAATTGGTATATATAGTGGTTTTTATCAAGTATCAACAATATCACAAAGTATAGATATTTTTATCTATATAATCGGTGCTTTCATCTTAATGCCCTGATTTACTTTAAAGGATAGAATCGTAAGTAAATCTAACTTATACAGATGAGAAACTGTAGCTGCTCCTCTGCAATATATTCGAAGAGCCAGTGTCCCAATTCTTTCCGAATACTCTTTAATTATTTTGTTTACCAGCCTGGGTGGATCGTTACTACTCTCTAGTTCAGATCTAATCTCTATGTATTTAAGTATAGAATTGCAATCATTTGCTGTTTATCTCTTAGCTTCTATGTATATTAGTTCTCATGACTCAACATCTGCTGGTTTAAAGTATTTTTTACTTGGTGGACTATCATCTTGTTTCATACTACTAGGATGTGGTTTAATTTATTCATTTACAGGTTTAACTAACTTAGAGTCAATATATAGTTTAGTTTCTGTTCCTACTTCATTTTTAAACTGGAATAGTGCCGATTCTTTATCTTCTTTAGCCTTAGAAAACAATACAGCTGGTCCGGCTAGTGGTTATTTATTAGGTCTAATTTTGATAGTAGTAGGGTTTTTATTCAAAATCGCTGCGGCTCCTTTACATAATTGAGCTCCAGATGTTTACGATGATGTACCAACAATTGTTACTACATGGTTAACTATTATGCCTAAAATCTCAATTATTATTTTTTTACTGGAACTTGAAAGCGGTCTAGGTATTAATCTAGATTCTGTATCTATTAGCTTTATATCCGCAGATAACTCTTTCTCTTATTTTGTTCTTTTAAAAAACTTACTTCTTATTTCTTCTTTACTTTCTTTAATAATAGGAACTGTTGTTGGATTGGCTCAGTACAAAATTAAACGATTACTTGCTTATAGTACAATTTCACACGTTGGGTTTTTATTATTAGCTTTAGCAGTTAATACTGAACAATCTCTTGAGTCTTTGATTTTTTATTTACTACAGTATTCTATTACTAATCTAAATACTTTCTTGATTTTACTTGTATTCGGTTATACTTTAAACTCTTTCGTTAGCGTAAATGGACTTACTTATAATAATAAATCTATTTTAGATATTAAACTTATATCTGAATTAAAAGGACAGTTTGTATCTAATCCTTTACTTAGTCTTAGTCTAGCTATCTGTCTTTTCTCTATGGCGGGAATTCCTCCTTTAATAGGATTCTTTGCTAAACAGCAGGTATTATACTCTGCAACTAGCAGTGGATACTTTTTCTTAAGTATTGTGGCTATTCTAGTGAGTGTTATAAGTGCTTCGTATTATTTAAAAATAATAAAAGTTATTCATTTCTCTTCTCCTTCTACACTTAAAGACAATCCTTTAGGAGAAACAAGTAACGGACAATCTGAAAAAGTATATATGACAAATACACACAGTATGACTATTAGCGTTTTAACCTTAACGATCTTATTGTTTATGCTAAACCCTTCTCTATTATTAAATAGCACTCACCTTCTTGCTATATCTATATATAATTTTTAATTAAATGAATACACTATTAATATTGTTTATTTTTGTGCCTGTACTAACAGTTATTTTACTAGCTTTAAATATTCTTTTTGCTGTTCACGTGCCGGACAGTGAGAAGTTAAGTAGCTATGAGTGTGGATTTTCACCAATTCACGGACAGACTCGAAGTCCTTTCTCGATCCAGTTCTATATGGTAGGTATATTATTCCTTGTATTTGATCTTGAAGTAGCTTTAATTTACCCGTGAAGTGCTTCCCTATACCAAGTAGGTAGCTACGGTTTCTGAATTGTAATTATCTTCTTTTTCATTCTTACTATCGGATTCGTATATGAACTAGGTAGCGGAGCCCTTAAATTTACTGCTCATAAATCAAGTTTAGCTGGTATAGTTAGCAAAACAGCAAAAAAAGATTAACCCCTTCCCTCCCACAAAGGACTAAAAGATAAAAGACTCCTCCCAGCTTTACAAAAAGCAGATGACGGGGCCCTTTATCCTTTAATCCTAAAGGAAAGGAATGGACAGATGTAAATCAATAAACCCTTTAACCCCCCTTTTGTTTTAGCCTTGCTGCTCTTCTAGCCTTTCTATTTTTTCTAAAGGACCCTTGCTTTTTTTAATAATAAAAAGGACAGGGTCCTTTATCCTTTATCCTTTAATCCTAAAGGAAAGGCTCGCTTGCTTTAGGATTGAAGGGGAAGGGAAGGAGGCTGTATCTTATAAACCGACCTAATTATTATGTAGCTGTATCCGATAAAACATAAAAGTATAGTAAATAGATAAAAGAATGAGTATAAAGTATAAATATGAAAACTAAAGCGGCTCCCAATTAAATTCCAAAGGATACAGGGCTGCTCATTGTTAAAAAACCGATTGCTTGTTCCAGCTTTATTTTTAAAGCTAAAAAGACCTCTTTGTATAATGGTAGTGCTACCGCTCTTCACGTGGTTAGTACCAGTTCGATTCTGGTAGGGGTTAAGTCTAAAGGCTAAAAATTAAAAATACTGTTAGCCTTTCCTCCCTAAAGGACCCTGCGCGAGCGACCCTCCATTCCTTTCCTCCCTTTCCATAAAGGACAAAGGACAAAGGACAAGGGATCCTTTATCCTTTAATCCTAAAGGAAAGGAAGGGAATAAAGGACAGGAGGGGCTTGTTTTGTTAGAAGAAACCATAAAGTAAAAAAGAAAAAAGGGATAGGACAGCTGATCAGCCCTGCGCTAACAAAATGGTTAGCGACCCCTTTAGCTCAATTAATTGGTAACTAGCTAATAAGAGTAAACAATAAGGGCCGTAATATCTTACCAGGTAAAACAGTTTACTGTTAGAATCAGTCTATATAAGTGTTGGGTTAACAATAGTCGATATAGTTTAGTTGGTAAAACGATTTTCTTGTAAAAAATTGTCTTCGGATCATACCCGAATGTCGACTCATTAAAAATAAACACTATGCAAGAGCCACTAAAAAAGCCTAAGTAAAGAAATTATTATATAAATCCTCACCTACTATTCATTAACATCTAAACATTAATAATAAAAAGATAAAGATAACGTATAAATATGCAGAATTTGAAAACGAAACTCACGGTTCACCATCTTTAGAATTTAGAATGGTCATTAGCTAGCCCTACTCCATTCCACGCATTTAACGATACGTTCTACCATACGGTCAAATGTCTCTATGAGGTGCTACAGTTATTACTAATTTCTTTCAGCTATCAAAGAAACAGGTCTAATTTTAGCTTATTCTTCTCTCCTTTCCCATATAAACAAAAGTAGCCAACAGGATTAAAAGAATAGAGTAGCTTGCGCAGGACCCCTGCTTATCTTTCATCACACGGAATAACAAATATGAGTTGTAGTTTAATTTGGAAGAACACCATTTTTTGGTAATGGATTATACCAGTTCGAGTCTGGTCGACTCAGTATTTTAAAACACTCCCCAACTACAGTCTTTTAAGATTAAAATGGAAATTAGTGCAGTCATTTTAAATGAATAATCAAAGGCAAGTTATATTAAAAAGGGGGCTGGGTTAGTGGCTCCTATACTTTATCCTTTATCCTATATTTCCCTTTCTTAAATCCTAAAGGAATGGAAGGAAAACCCCCATGCCCTTTTTATAGCACAAGGGTCCTTCCCTCCACTCCTTTCCTTTAGGATTAAAGGATAAAGGACCCTGCCTTTCCCTTCCTTTCCTTTAGGGTTAAAGGATAAAGGAGAGCGAGCCTTGTCCCGCCCTAATAGGAGCGTATACTCTGACAAAGTAATTGGAGGATTAAGATTCTTTAACTTAGAGCGTCCAAAAACACAACAAATCTAAATACAGGATTTTATTTTGCAGGATGAGTCTCAAAAAAACTGCCAGGACTACGCTTAGTTTTATTAAACTAGCTACATAGTCAATCGAGAGTATATTCCGGAATAGTTCATTGGTAAGAGAAGACGATTGCTAATTGTCTGGGTTTGCGCCCTTAGGTGTTCGACTCACCTCTATTCCGTTTAACGCCTTAAGCCTTAAATTTGCTTAAGTATAGTTTTCTTCATAGTACCCTTCGCTTTGCTCCTCATCTAGTTTCGAGTAGTTAAAAGATAACTGTAAAGTTACGCCCTCAACTAGCTGCTCAATTAATCCTAAAGGAGAGCAAGAGGAAGGTAACTACTCTAAAGGAATATTAGTTAGAACAAAAGAATAAGAAATTATCAGATACCTAGCCTTAAAGTAATAAGCACTGGATAGAAGAGTGGCCGTGTCATGAGGGCTAAGTATGACACGTTGGCTGTTTTCTACGAATGCCAAAGATATCGGAACTCTTTATCTGATATTTGCAGTATTTTCAGGAATGATTGGAACAGCCTTTTCTGTTCTTATCAGACTGGAATTAGCGGCTCCAGGTGTACAGTACCTACAAGGAGATCACCAATTATTTAACGTTATTATAACAGCCCATGCTATTGTAATGATTTTCTTTATGGTTAACGTGTTTCTCATTTCACGCAGTGAGATCACACAAATAGTATGTTCTGCTCCTAAGTTTGTGAAAGCTAAATCTATTCCAGAAACAAGTGATAGTCAATCACCTCATAACTACAAAAAATACGTTATTAAAGATCCAGTTAATAACCGCCCTCTTATTGCAAAACATGCCAAAAATTCTGTCGGAGTGTATATCTTCCACAGTAGGGAAGGAGTATGTTATGTTGGTAGTTCTATCTCTCTGTATGCACGCGTCTGTAGCTACTTTATGCCTAGTATTCTGGCTAAAGCTGATCGACGTGTACTACGTTATTTTCGTAAATATGGTTTTGAAGGAGTAACACTTACACTTCTGGTGATGCAACCCGGAAGCACTAGTCAAATGGCTGTTGAACTGGAACAATACTGTATGGACTTTCTTAGTCCTTACTTAAATGTAGATCTAGTTGCAAGTAGTACAGGGTATCATGAACCTTTGTCTGAGCACTGGCGAGATTATTTCCGTCAAGTACGAGGTACAAAAGTATTCATTTATGACCTAACTACCTCACAGCTTATATTTAAATCTAATTCTATTCAATTTCTAATTGACTATGCGCATCTGCATCGTGCTACAATTAACTATTATGCTACAACAGGTGAAGCTTTAATGCGACGATTTCTCATTTCTTTTGAACCTATATCGGAAATGGTGAAAGAGTCTCTTATGGAACTGCACATGTTTGTGGATCTACTTAATAGTAATCGCGCAGAGAACAGTGTACTTGCACAACCCGATCGTAAACCTATATTTGCGGAGAATTTACTTCATCCTGAACTATCGAAAGAATATGCGAGTATTGCGGATTTCTCTCGAGCTGTAAAAGGGGATAGGGGTACAATTCGTCAATATATCTCTGGACAACGTTCTGGACAACTATATCGCAAACAATGGAAATTCACAGTACTCATTTAAAAACTATTTGGCATAGCCGGGTTAAGGAGTAATCTTTAACTTTCTTTTCGCTATATGCTGGAAACCCCTTAGAGTTAAGTAAACTAGGTCTATTCTGTGTAACGCACGTCTAGAGAACAGTGACATTACTTAAATTGGGCAATCAGCAGGAAACCAAAGAGTGTCTAGAACACTTTAGTAGGATCCTCAGAGACTACACGCGAAATACCCTATTGAATAGAAATAGATAAGGGTAAAGATATAGTCCGGCCCTATTGGAAACAGTAGGGGTGCTAAAGCGTATGCCTGCAATGGTTGGAGGTTTTGGTAATAAAAATATGTTTTCTTTTTTGTCAGCGAGTGACAATTCTTCTAATGATCAAACTAAGTTATTTAATTTACCTGGCACTATTAAAATTGGTTATATTTCTACCGAAAAAACAAAAGAAACGAAAGGAGTCCCAGCTTTTTTTAATCAAAAAAGCAGTCCCTTCAACTTGTTGGGGGGGAGTGAAGAACTTGGGCCTTATTTAGCTGGTTTAATTGAAGGCGATGGAACTTTCGCCGTTCATAATACTAGTTCCACAGCCAAAAAGTATGCTCCTCACATAATCGTTGTTTTTAAACAGTCTGACCATGTTTTTGCTAAATTTTTACGAGATTTAACTGACTGCGGTGCAGTCTATAGTAAACCTAACAGGGGTTATGTACTTTGACAGATACAAGATCTTGTAAGTGTTTTTACTATAGTAAATCTTATTAATGGTTACATGCGAACACCTAAGATTGAAGCAATGCAGCGTACTATTACTTGGCTTAATAATTATATTCAAAAAAGTAAGAGTAGTAAACTTCCTAGTACTCTGAATATTCTATCTAAAATTAACCCTATTGAGTTTAAGCCCCTAGACAATTCAGAAATAAACAGTAATAGCTGATTAGCGGGGTTTTCCGATGCTGATGGTAATTTTTCTATTAGTATTCACCAAAGATCAGACAAGAATAGTACCAGGGTTCTACTTAGTTATCGGCTAGAAATAAATCAAAATTACCACAGAGCGGACTCCCAGGGGGTAAAAGCCAGCTTTTTTACGATTATGTCTAAATTAGCTGAGTATTTAGGTGTTAATGTGTATAGCAGATCTAGAACAGTTAAGGACAAGGATTTCTTTAGTTTTACAGTTGTGAGTCACAATAGGGATAGTCGCTTAAATTTGATTAATTACTTTAACAAGTTTCCACTTCTATCTTCTAAATATTTAGATTACAAAGACTGGGTCTATATTCTAGAGCTACAAAAAGCTAACTCATTGACTACCTCTTATCTCGATAAAGCCCTTAAGATAAGAACAGATTATAATAGTACTCGTACAACTTACACTTGGAATCATTTAAAAAATTGTTACTTAATAAAAGAAAATAAATAGTTGCCGTGGTTGACTGTGAAGTCGATCTTATTACGTTACTATATGCGGGAAAGTCCTAAAGTCTTTTTATAGAACATACTGAAAACTAGTTATCTCCAAATAAAATGGGTAAAGATATTGCTAGCGTACAGTGGTCTTAATTAGTAAAAAGAATATTTATAACTCTATAGTTTTTATTATAGGCTAAAGTTTATTTAGTAAAAATAAAAACTATGACTAAGAATAATGGAAAATCCGCAGGAAACCAAGTACTGCTTTTTAACAAGTGACTGTAATGGTTTATTGTTTGCTTTGATATATATACATACAAAATACATCAAACTTCAAAAATATAAACCACCTGTCATGTTTAAGCTATACCGTAGGATCCTCAGAGACTACACGTAACGCTGTTATATGAAAAAAAGCTAATTTATTGGCCTAAACTAAAGTCCTTCAGATCAATCATTACATTAATGAGAGGAGCGAATATTAGTTAGAGCCTGTATACTCGTATTATTTTTATATAACATGAAGATATAGTCCAGTCATATTTGAAAGATTATGAGTTATTTGAACTATTTAGTGCCAGTACAAGTGGGAGCGCCCGACATGGCTTTCCCTCGACTTAATAACATAAGTTTCTGGTTACTACCTCCATCATTAATCCTACTGCTAGTTAGTTCATTAGTAGAAAACGGGGCTGGTACAGGATGAACAGTATATCCTCCCCTATCCGGAATACAATCACACTCCGGAGCATCAGTTGATCTAGCAATTTTCAGTCTTCACCTTTCTGGAATCTCATCTATCTTGGGTGCAATCAACTTCATTACTACAGTACTTAACATGAGAGCCCCTGGAATGACTCTACACAAATTACCATTATTTGTGTGGGCTATTTTCGTTACAGCTATCTTGTTATTACTTTCACTTCCTGTACTTGCTGGTGCAATTACAATGTTACTTACAGACCGACATTTTAATACTTCATTCTATGACCCAGCCGGAGGAGGTGACCCTGTACTTTACCAGCACCTATTCTTTACGAGTATTTGCATGCTTTCTACTTTTAATAATCCACTTCTCTTTCCAACCTCAAATAGCTTTAATTTTGAGAACTTTAAGGAAAATTACCCTCTTACATACCCCAATCGTCTTATTCCGGACGATTATTTTCTCCAATGATTTATCGGTTTCACAGAAGGGGATGGAAACTTCACGGTAAATAAAAGAGGGAGTCTTTCCTTTGTTATTACCCAAGGAGCAGCCGACACCCAAGTATTACGTTATATCCAAACAACACTCGGCTTTGGTAGTGTAATCCGTCAAGGGATAACGACTAGTCGTTATGTCGTTCAAGATAAACAAGGAGTATCTCTACTGGTTTCCATCTTTAATGGTAATATCGTACTTCCTTCAAGGTTAAACAACTTTCAAACCTTTCTCGAAGGGTTTAATAATTGGATATCTACCGGAACTATTAGATTATCTCCAGTAACTCTGATTTATCACGTTGTTACACCTAGTCTTAAAGACGCATGGTTAGCCGGGTTTACGGACGCAGAAGGTTGTTTCACTTGTTCACTCCTAAGTAACTCTAACGCAGTTCGATTCCGATTTATGTTGGCTCAAAAATACCTCATTAATTTACCAATTCTCCTGTTTCTCAGCGGATTATTTGGTGGTTCTGTTCGACCTCATTCTAATTCAGATGTAAATGAGTTAACAGTGAATGGTATTTCCAATATGAAAATTGTATTCTGTTACTTTGACTTTTACCAGTTACGAACAAAAAAGGCAACAGCATACAAATTATGGAGAGAGGTTCATGTCGGGCTTATTAACAAAGAGCACTTAGTTCCAGAAAGTAGAGTATTGCTTAAAACTAAAGCAGCTCTTATCAATAAATTAAGCAAGGAGGAAGGGGAAAAGTAGAATTTGGTTTGCAAATTTAGGAATAAAGGATATGGTTTAATGTAGCTTCTATTTCTAGAAGTGAAGTTATGAAACTAATACAGGCAGGTGTAAATAAACTAAAATAAAAGACCTATATTAGCAAATGTGACTCTCCTTTAGGGACACATACCATAATTCTAGTCCATACCTTCAACTCTTATCTGTGCAACTCTTAGAAGAAAATAGATAACAATGGTATGCTTATCCTGTCAGGGTTAAGGAAACTCTCCCTTGCTCAATTAGTCTTTTACCCTTTATAACTACACGTATAGTGCTAAAGCAAAGGAAGGCTTGCAAGGGAGAGTTTCGGCGACACAAGTGAAAACGGTCAAGGGGTATTTCGCCCTAAGACCGTCGGTATTCTAAGATATCGCTACAGACTGCGCCACTTGTGGGTGTCTTCAATGATGCTTAATGTACAGTCGGTCCTTTCTAGTTTTACTACACAAGGCTATCAGAGATACAAAAGATAAAGTTATATTGTCCGTGTGACGGGGACTCTTTTGTTGAGATAGTACAGGGGCTTCAAAGAGAAAGAGTTAATACCTTAAATTTGATGCTTGAGAGGATGGGTTCTTCGGACACCCAGAAGTGTATATTCTAATTATTCCAGGATTTGGAATGGTTAGTCACATCGTATCAACATTCTCTGGAAAACCAATCTTTGGTTACCTAGGAATGGTATACGCAATGTTCTCAATTGGTATTTTAGGGTTCATTGTTTGATCTCACCACATGTTTGCGGTAGGACTTGATGTTGATACACGAGCCTACTTTACAGCGGCCACAATGATAATTGCTGTTCCAACTGGAATTAAAATCTTCTCTTGGTTAGCTACTTGCTACGGTGGAAGTGTTAGATACACAACACCTATGATCTTTGCTTTAGGATTCATTGCTCTATTCACAATTGGTGGATTAACAGGAGTAGTTCTAGCTAATGCTAGTCTAGACGTTAGTCTTCACGATACTTATTACGTTGTTGCTCACTTCCATTATGTTCTATCAATGGGGGCAGTATTCGCAATATTTGGAGGTTTCTACTTCTGAAGCCCAAAAATAGTTGGTCAGCACTATAACGAATTCTTAGGTAAAGTTCACTTCTGGACACTATTTGTAGGGGTTAACCTAACATTCTTCCCTCAACATTTCTTAGGTCTAGCGGGTATGCAAAATTTGTCGCAATATCTTCTACCCCTTCAAGCCGTAGGACACGTTGTTTTTCCTACGGCTTGAAGGGAGGACGTTTCTTATGATCTGTTGCTCTTTTTAGGCTGTAACATGCTAATCTCTCCAGTACTTGTTAAAGCTCCTCTCGGTCCTAAATTACAACCTAAGTTCTTAGTCTCACCTCTACGCTACTATGTTAATGCAGAGGATGAGCGAAGTAATATAGCTTCACAAAACCGAGGACGCTCTATCGTATATCAGTGGTTTAACTTAATCACTGGACAAATCTATGTAGGAAGTGGTTGAAATGGCAGCGCTCGCCTGATTAGCTATTGGTCTCCTAGTGTTCTAGCTAAAAAAACGCGGATATATTTAAGTATCCTGCAGTATACTCATTCCAACTTTGCCCTAGCCATATTGGAAGATCTAGGACCGACCGGTGATATTACCCGGGCTGATCTGTTAGTCAGGGAACAATACTATCTCAATAGTATATTTGACGAGTACTCACATATACACCTTAACCATGCACCTTTTGCCGGTTCCACGGCTGGTTTAATACACTCACCGGAGTTTATTGCTAATAGAACTGGAAGTTTAAATCCTATGTTCGGACGTCCTAAATCTCCGGAGTTTTTAGCTATGCAGAAAAGAGATAAATCAGGCTCTAACAATCCACAATTTGGAGTAGTTAAAACAGCAGAAACAGTTGCAAAGCTAACTAAATTAGTCTACGTCTACAGTGCTGAGGATTTATCTTTAATCGGGAGCTACTCGACTGTAAACTGTGCTAAACAATTTAAAATAGGAAAAGAGACACTTTCTAAGTATATAGCAAACGGTCAGGCCTTTAAAGGACTTATATTCCGTCGATAAATTACTTAACGTAGAAGATATTAAGGCAAATCAATGCCCCTATAGCAATTTGCTATAGAAAATCGGGTGAATTGCAAGAAACACTCAAAGTATTATTCAATACTTGAGTCAATTTGCAGCGAATGCTATCACAGTACCACTATATTAGTGTGGTGATAGAAACGTTCAACGACTAAGAGGTGAGCAGTACTAGCAATAACCCTCACACGAGTGCCCGACACTACAATAGATATTTTATCTTTGCTGTAGTGATGACATAGTCTGAACCTAATTGTGAGATTAGGATGCTAGAAATAAACAGTCTAGCGATAACAAAATTGATGCCAAGAAGAATCCCCGATTACCCTGATGCCTTTGCAGCTTGAAACGCAGTTTCTAGTTTCGGGTCTTTAATCTCTGTAGTTGCTACAGTTTTATTCGGGTATATTATTTACGACCTTTTCGCTAACGGACACGTAGTTGCTAATAATCCTTGAGCTGTTCCAGCTTTCTTTACTTCAACTCAAGAATTTGAAAACGAAACTCACGGATCACCATCTTTAGAATGGTCATTAGCTAGCCCTACTCCATTCCACGCATTTAACGTTCTACCAGTTCAATCTTAAGTTGCAGGCGATAGATTAATAGTATTCCATGTTTTACTGATTTATACATTTTATATTTAGATTAGATATATGGCAAAAAAGCTACAGGTCTATTAGCTCTAATGATGATTTTAATTTTTAACCTTATTCACCCCCTTATAATTGAAAAACAAACTAAGGGGGTGAATAATTCTACTTTTTTCTCTTATAATTACGAAAGCTTTTTATCTTTTGAAATTTTTAGAGTATCCGTCTTTAATTCTGCTAAAGCGGTTTTGTTTTCCTTTTCACTTTTTAAACTCCCATTTTCACTTTGCATTCTGTCTGTATTAGCCTTAGATCCAAATTGAACATCATTCTTTACTACTATTTCCCCTTTATTAACTACACTCGTTAAAGTACCATCGGCTGCAAGAGTTTTAGTAGAAGAAGTAACAACTTCTCTCTCGGATACAGACCCATCTACTTCAACCTGTGAAGTAACGGACTTTTGAGCATTACCTCAATCAGGGCTCATCCCCACACGATTTTCATTATTAATAGATAATTCATTTACGGTTCTAAAACCTGAAGGAGCCATATATTGAACACCTAATATGCTAGAGAACTTACTAATTAAATCCGGATGATTTAAGAATCTAATAAAAAGTAAAGGTACAAAGTAAATATAAAATATAAATAATAATGAACAGAGTAAAAAAACTCAAACCGGTATAACTTTAAGATTAAAATTAAGATCCTTATACTCTTCTCTAAAATAGAATATCGTATAAACACTTAATAATAAACCAAACACAAGGCTATACCCATATACTATACCTAAGCGGTCATTTATACTAGAAACCATCCTTATAACTATAAATACGGATAGAAGTGTAAATAAAGAGTCTTTAAATAGTACCTGAGCATTACAGGTAAAACCTGCTTTTATCCAGGATATATTTGTTTATAAAAACTAGGAACTAGTTTTATACTATAGAATAATCTAAATAGGATATTAATTTGCAAATTAATTAAATAGAATATAGAGAAAATAAAAAGTATAACTAGACAATTATCGAGTAAAGGAGATAACGAAACCATATGATCTATTTGCACATACCTGAAGAATATAGAACCGAATAGTCCTAGTACTATTAAATAATTAATAAATAGTTTATGACTATATAAAGTACTCGGTATCTGATTACTAAGCTGAACTAATTTAAAAAACTTGTTAATTGAATTACATAAAAGAGACGGTTACGGAATAGATTTAACCCTCTTTATTTAATTTAACCTCATATTTTATAAATAAAGAGTCTTTAAATAGAATTTATAAAAATGTAGACAATCAAACAATACTATACTACTTGTCTCTCCTTCCATCTAGGATAAAGGACCCCTGCTTAATATAAAAAAAAGCTGGGACAAGGATAAAACGATCCTAAGCGAATAAAGATTAACTCTGTTATGTTTAAGCGGGCTATCTTGTCTAAATTAGCCTTCTTTAACACATATGGTCTTCTTTTGTTCTTTAACCTTCCCCTTTAAACTCTAAAAGGCTGTAGCATAATTGGTTTAATGCTATTCGCTCATAATGGATCTTATACAGGTTCGATTCCTGTCGGCCTTAAATAGTAATTTTATAAAAACTTTGCTTATAAAGAGGGAGTATTTAAGTAGTTAAGTGGATTCAAGGTAGTAAAGGGATCAGTCTTTTATTTCTAATTCAATAATGGTGGCCTAGTAATTAGGGAGGCTAAAGCACACCCCACTATACATCCTTATTATATCAGGTAAGGGTCAAGACTGAAATTATTCTAGTAGCTTGTTAATTTAGAGGCTCTCCCCCTGGGTTTTGTTTTCCTTTTCTTACCTGGGACTAGTTTTTAAATAAGAAACCCTAAAGGACAAAGAGCAAAGAGAAAAGAGACAGCGATGGAATTGTTACTTTATTCTTGCAATATGAGGGATCGCTAGCGCAGGATATATTAGTGCGGTGCAACCAGCTCTTTTTTAGATCAGTAACGATTTGTAGGTGGAATTTGAATTTTTTAATAAAGCCGGCAAACTTCTAATCTTTAATAATTTAAGTATAGAACTTATCTGGGATTATTCAAATCTTTTAAAAATCAGGAAATATGGCAGAGTCTGGTTTATCGCGGTCGTTTTGAAAACGATTACTTTTACAAAAAGTCATGAGTTCGAATCTCATTTTTTCCATACAGTATTATACAAAGAAGTAGAATAACACCTGCCCTTTTTTATTCCCCCTGCCCTATTTTGCAGGTACTAGTTGATGGAAGGGTTAAAATTTATTCTCGGTAAATAATAGTATGTATAATAACAGAATTAAATTATGAACCTTAGTAAATGACACTAATACTCTTTTATAGCTAATAAGGTCTAGACCTCCCAAACAAAGCTTATGATTTAATGGTAGAATGTTTTCTTGATGAGAAAATCGTAGTGGTCCGATTCCACTTAAGCTTACATGAAATTTATTTTGCTCAAATATTGAACTGAAAACAAGCCCAGCACGACTGTCCATTCCTTTATGGATGGGAGAAAGGAATGGACAGTCGCGCAAGGGGGGGCACTTGACGGAAAAAGGGGAGAGCTGTATCCTTTATTCCACTTGCCTTTAGATTTTAAAGGGACGGAGTCGATTGCATGCTCAATTTATTGAACTGGAGCGCCAGTCTTAATGCACTTAATAGGTTTCTCTGTCCCGACCCTTAAAACTGGTAGAAAACTAATTGGCCTGTTGCTTACTTTGGGAGTAAGATCTTGCTCGTTCGAGTCGAGCCTACCAGATTATTTAAATAGACCTCGCATGTTAAATTATAAAGGAAGGAGGAAGCTTCATTTACAGTTAGATCTAATAAATAGTACAGTCAGTCTGTAACCGTCCCCCTTTATTGGGGTTTATAACCCTTAAATACAAAGGCTCTGCAAAGCGAGTCCTTTATCCTTTAGTCCCTTGTCCTTTAATCCTAAAGGAAGGGGAGGAAGGAGGGGAAATCGACCCCTATTTTTAATATAAGGCGTCAGGACACCACCGCCTCACAATAACAAAATATTACACCCATGAAACTATATAAACCTTTATCCTTATTATTAGGTACTATAGCATAGCGGTCATGCAGAGCACTGTTAATGCTCCTTACAGAGGTTCGACTCCTCTTAGTACCTTTTGGAGCTTTAACCTAATACAATCCCAGCCTGGTAAAAGTGTTCTCACTTTTTTCGACCATCCCAATATAAAAGAGCGTAGTGTAAAGGTAGCATGGAAATTTTCAAAATTTTAGGTAGGTGTTCGACTCCCCTCGCTCTTGTCCCTTGGGTCGCTTGCGCAGGGCTATTATTTGATGGCCCTTCAGCTCTCTATAAAAAGCAGGAGTAAAATAAAGAGCTCCCTGCAACTTCGTCTAAGTTGAAAAACTGGAAATAGGACTTTATTCTTTTATCTGGTTACTTCCGTTCCCCCTTTTGCTCAATTAATTAACTAGTTTTCCCTTCCTTTCCTTTAGGATTAAAGGACCCCGCGCAAGCGAGCCTTTAGGATTAAAGGATAAAGGACTTGCTTGCTTTTTATTATTAAAAAAAAGGGAGGGGTGTAAACAATTAATCAGATACAGTAATACGGGTCTAGTTCTCAGTTCTACAACCTCTAAGCAACCAAAATAGTTCCTGACTATAGGAACTTAATAGAATAGTTTATTAATCTAATAATGCCTAGTTTTTTATTCTAGTGCCTTTAATAATTTAAATAAAAAGAAAGACCCTTTGACCGGTAATAATCTCTCTTTAATTAAAAGGCATCAAATTTGGTGTACTTAAAAAATAAAACTGATCTTAAAAAAATGCAAAATAATCTTAATACTTATCGAAGATCTTTCCAGGCCTTCCCGTATCACCTGGTTGAACCATCTCCTTGGCCTATCTTAACTAGCTTTGCTTTATTAACCATGACTGTATCAGCTGTTCTTTATATGCACGGTTTTGTTAATGGAGGGGAACTATTAACTTTAGGATTCTTATTGACAGCTGGTGGAATGACTTTATGATTCAGAGATATAATATCAGAAGGTACATATTTAGGTAACCACACTTTCGAAGTTCGAAAAGGACTTACTTTAGGAGTGGCTCTATTTATCGTGAGTGAAGTTATGGCTTTCCTAGGAGTATTCTGAGCTTACTTCCATTCAAGTTTAGCACCCACAATAGAATTAGGTAGTTCTTGGCCTCCTCTAGGAATTACACCTTTGGATCCATTTGCTATCCCATTACTTAATACTATCTTATTATTATCTTCAGGAGCCTTTATTACTTGGGCTCACCACGCCTTAATCCAAGGAAATAGAAAAGGAGCAATAATAGGAACACTATTAACTATTGTATTTGCTGTTCTTTTCACAGCTCTACAATATGTGGAATACCAACAAGCAGGATTTACTATAGCGGACTCAGTATTCGGTACAGTTTTCTTCGCTTCTACAGGTCTACACGGAATGCACGTTCTAGTTGGAACAATCTTTATACTAGTAGGATTTTTCCGAATTCTTTCATATCACTTAACAGATAGCCACCATCTAGGGTTTGAAGCTGCTATACTATATTGGCACTTTGTTGACGTTGTATGGTTATTCCTATTTGTTTCAGTTTATTGGTGAGGATCTTAGTTACACCGTCTATCATAGATAATGTTATTGCCTATGATTATTTTTTATCTTTCCCCCTTATTCTAAATAATTTAGAGTATTTAAGTTTAATACTAGCACAAGAATGTATTATTTATCTCACTTTTAACTATCTTTGCCCTTTACATATAAGCAGGAAACAGAACTCGGCTGGTTGGAGTGTCTCCCTTTTAAGGAGAAGGTCAGTGGTTCGAATCCACTTGTTTTCGCTATTTATATACTTAGACTCTGTTTACCTATTACGGTTAGATATAGCTTAAGTGTAGAAAAAGGAACTAATCTCCTTTTTATTTTAGGTGTGTCGGTTAAAACAGCTGTAAATAACATTTAAGGATCCTTTTTGTTGCAAAGTACACTCCTCCCTTTGTTCCCTGCTTTTTTTCCGTTGTACCAGACAGTCGTTAAACGACTTCAATTGCTCACGGTTCTACTTTGCTTTAGTCTTGCCCTTAATCCCTATTAAAAGTCACATTTTTTTTAATGGTGGATATAAGCATAGACTTAGTTAAGTCTAGAATAGGAGCTGCTCTTTTTCTTAGAGCACTTTATTCCATTTAATTCTAAATGCCACAATTAATACCTTTTTATTTTTTTAACCAATTATCATTTTCATTCCTAACACTTCTTGCTTTAATCTTCGTATTTTCTAAATACATCTTACCTACGTTTACGCTAGCTCAAGTAACAAGAATGTATATCGTTAAATTAAGCAACAAATCATAAATCAAATCAATTTAACTTAGCCTCGCCATTAATTAACTTGTAACACATATGCCGTTTACTAGCTACTTCCTATAATATATTACTCCTTTCTACCGTCCTTTTACATAAATTTAAAATTGGGACGGGTATAAGTATTTTTCCCCCTTTTTAATTGATCCCAGCCCCGCTTTAGCGAGCTCAAGCCTACTGTCCTCCTTAAAGGACCCCGCGCAAGCGAGCCTTCCCTTAGGACAGGGGACAAGGGACAGGGGAAAAAGAAAGAGAAAGCAAACTTGTTATTTAAATTAGGTGAGTAGCTAAAGGTTGCTCTTTTCAATCTGTTTATTATCCAATACAACCTGTAAAAGAGCTAGCATTCAATACTGTTATTAAAAGCTCAAATTTTATATTTATTTAAATAGAGCAGCAACTCCCCCCCCCCCTAAATTCGAGGGACATAAACAAAAAAAATAGCGGTATTAAATGACAAATGCCTACAAAAAATAGAACTAGAATTTAATCATTAATTATGTTAAATACGCTTTTTAATCTATTAGAAGTGATAGTTGTATTGGTACCAATACTACTGGCTATTGCTTTTATGACTATAATCGAAAGAAAACAGTTAGCGGCACACCAACGCCGAACAGGACCTAACACAGTAGGGATATACGGTATACTTCAACCATTCGCGGATGCTCTTAAACTAGTAGTAAAAGAAACAGTTATCCCTGCTCAGGCTAATAAGGTTCTTTTTTACCTAGCTCCTATGATGACTTTAATCTTTAGTTTATTAGGATGAGGTGTAATTCCTTTCGGAGAAGGTTTAGTTATTTCTGATTTCTCTTTAGGTCTTTTGTATACATTGGCTCTATCCTCGTTGGGGATATACGGAGTATTATTTGCAGGTTGGTCTGCTAACTCTAAGTATGCTTTCCTAGGGAGTCTTAGATCCAGTGCAAGTATGATCAGTTATGAGTTAATATTAAGTACAGCAGTAATAATAGTAATTCTACTTACGGGATCTTTTAATCTTACAACTATAATTGAAAACCAGCAATCTGTATGATTCATAGTACCATTGTTACCTGTATTTATTATTTTTTTTATATCAATCCTTGCTGAAACTAATAGAACTCCTTTTGATCTTCCAGAAGCTGAATCAGAATTAGTAGCCGGTTTCTTTACTGAACACTCTAGTATCATTTTCGTATTTTTCTTCCTAGGTGAATACTGTTCAATTGTATTAATGTCTACTTTAAGTGCTATTCTGTTTATGGGTGGGTGACTAATGCCTGAACTTATAGTTAATGACACATTCTTCAATATACAAAGTATCATACTGGGACTTAAAACTTGTCTTTTTTGTTTCCTGTTTGTTTGGTTTAGAGCCACACTACCTAGAGTAAGATACGACCAAATTATCACTTTCTGTTGGCTTTCTTTACTACCCGTGGCCATAGCTCTAACAATATTAGTACCAAGCGTACTAGTTGCTTTTGAAATAGCTCCATATTAGACTGGGTCCTCGCGCGAGCACCCCTCGACAAAGTTTCTCGAAACAAAGTTTCGCGCCTGTCCTTGCCCCATTAGTCCTTTATCCTAAAGGACCCTAGCCTTTATCCTTTAATCCTAAAGGAAAGGAAGGGAAAGGAAGGAAGGGGAGCAAGTAAAGGAGCGCAGGGAATAGACTCTCCCCCTTTTTTTTAAGCAGGGAGAACAAATTTAGCCTTATGTTTTACTTTTATTTTCCCCCTTCTATTTAGCATTGGTACTTTTTTCCTTGCTTTAGCGACTCCTCCCCCCCCCCTGCTCTCCTTTAGGATTAATTGAGCAAAAGTTGGAGGGACAGGCGCGCAAGCGAGCCTTTCCTTTAGGATTAAAGGATAAAAGCAAGCGACTCCTTTTTAATAATAAACAAGCAAGCGAAACTTGTTACTCTCCTTTAGGATTAATTGGGCAAGAGGTGGAAAGGAGCCTCAGGCTAAAACAAAACCGGTCAAGGACGCATACAACGATTAACGAGAAAAGGTAAAAGTATGTATGAGTGTACATTCAATTTAAGTCTTAAATACGAGAAGTTATAGATAAAATGTTAAATCTTTCTTCAGCTTACTTAGTTTTAAACTCTCCCTTAGAACAATTTGAAATTGTGAGTTTCCTAAATATTAGTGCTCCAATCTTAGGTTATTTTAACTTAGCCTTAACTAATTTGGGATTATATTCTCTAATTGTGTTATTTTTAGTGTTAAGTCTACACTTAGTTGGTAACAACGAAGGGAAATTAGTTCCTTCTTTCTGGTCTATCTCACTTGAAAGTTCTTTTGCAAGTATCCACTCTATGGTTAGATCTCAAATAGGTTCAGCTAATGAAAGATACCTTCCATTTATTTACTCTTTATTCTTCTTTATTCTTATATCTAACTTAGTAAGTAACGTTCCTTACTCATATTCTTTAACTACTTCTTTAATCGTGTCATTGGGTCTAAGTTTTACAATCTTTATAGGTGTAACTATTTTAGGACTATATAAACACCAAATAAATTTCTTTTCTTACTTTATCCCTGCTGGAACTCCATTAGGACTGGTTCCTTTATTAGTATTAATTGAATTTATTTCATATTTAGCTAGAGCATTCTCCCTAGGTGTACGATTATTCGCTAATCTTACAGCCGGGCACACATTATTAAAAATCTTATCAGGTTTATTATCTCAACTATTTACAAGTGGTATCCTTATGTTCTTTATTACACTTATACCATTTGCTATTTTTGTGGCACTATGTGGTCTTGAAATAGCGGTTTCTGTAATTCAAGCTTATGTATTCTGTATCCTTACTTGTTCTTATTTAAAAGATGCTATTGATTTACACTAATTTCGATTAAAGGTGAATTTCAATTAAAACTTATAATTTAAATAATAAATAAACAAATTTACCCCCTTTCTTCCTTTAACTTTAATTATATCCTCAATAGGGCTATGCATTAGCCTCCTTCCCTTTCCTTTAGGATTAAAGGATAAAGGACCCTTCCTTTGATTCCCTCACTGATTTTTACACTTGTTATGCTAATTGGAGCTTAAACTAAATATCTTCTCTTTTTCTTAAATGAATAGAGTACTTTCCTAATTTAAAGCCTCCTACAAAACATTGGGCTCCTATCCTTTATTCCCTCCCCTTGCTCTCCTATCCCTCCAACTTTTGCTCAATTAATCCTAAAGGAGAGCAGGGGGGGGGGAGGCGCGTAAGCGACTCCTAAATGAGAGCAGGGATGCTATGGCACCCTGCTTTTTACATGCTTCTAGGGCTGTGCCATTATCTTTCTTTATTTAAAGATAAATATACACAAGCTGGTTAGTATCTAGTATCTATACAGTTAAGTTAAGAATTTAACCATATATTTTTATACTCTCTTGCTTTCCCTGCTCTCCTCCCCCCCCCCTGCTCTCCTTTAGGATTAATTGAGCAAAAGTTGGAGGGGGGAGGAGAGCAAGGGGAGAGTAGCTAATATTATCTATCGGCTATGACCTCCGTCACAATCTAGGTGTTTAATCTAGAGTATCTAACTAATTAGTTAGGTCTTACTCTACTATACTATTCTAAAGAAAATCAAAAAACTTAATTAAATAAAAGAAGGGAGTGGTCATTCAGATCCCGCCCTTCTAAATGAACAGTAATAGAAAGTTCCTTTAACTCAAACCAAAACCCCACAATGACAATACTCCTAAAGGACCCTAATATATAAAAAATAACAAAACAAGCCCCTGCGCTCCCCTCCCTTCTATTCCTTTCCTTTCCTTTAATCCTAAAGGAAAGGAAGGGGTCCCTTATCCTTTAATCCTAAAGGAAAGGAGGGGGAGAGGAGAGAAGCGACCCCAAAACCATTATTTAAACTTAATTCCCTGCTTTAAACTTCTCCATATTTTTATGAGGATCTTAAAAAGTCATCCTATTTTGAGTTTGGTAAACTCATACCTAGTGGATTCCCCGCAGCCTGCTAATATATCGTACCTTTGAAACTTTGGTTCATTATTAGGTCTTTGCTTAATAATACAAATATTAACTGGTATCTTTTTAGCTATGCATTACACTCCAAACGTAGATCTAGCTTTTGTATCTGTAGAACACATTATGAGAGATGTAAACATGGGATGAGCTATAAGATATACTCATGCTAATACTGCCTCATTTTTCTTCATTTTTGTTTATATGCACATTGCTAGAGGTATTTACTACGGTAGCTTCAGATCTCCAAGAGTTTTACCTTGGTCAATAGGAGTTGTTATTTTTATTCTTATGATGGCAACAGCCTTCCTTGGATACGTTCTACCATACGGTCAAATGTCTCTATGAGGTGCTACAGTTATTACTAATTTACTTTCAGCTATCCCTTGAATAGGTCAAGATTTCGTAGAATTTGTATGGGGAGGGTTCTCAGTATCTAATGCTACTCTTAATAGATTCTTCTCTTTACACTACTTATTACCTTTCATCTTAGCTGCTCTTGTAGTAATGCACTTATTGACACTCCACTCTCCCGGATCTAATAATCCTTTAGGTACATCTGGTAATATGGATAGATTACCTTTCCATCCTTATTTTGTATTTAAAGACTTAGTAACTGTATTATTCTTCTTACTAACTCTAGCTATTTTTGTATTCTATTACCCAAATGCACTAGGTCACTCGGATAATTACATACCTGCCAATCCTATGCAGACTCCACCATCAATCGTTCCTGAATGGTATCTTCTTCCTTATTACGCAATACTAAGATCTATACCTAATAAACTATTGGGAGTTATAGCAATGTTTTCATCTTTATTAATCTTATTAGCTCTGCCTGTTCTAGATACATCTAGAATAAGAGGTAGCCAATTTAGACCTTTAATGAAATTCGTATTCTGGATTTTTGTTTCTAACTTCTTTATTTTATTGTGGATCGGTAGCCAACACCCTGTTTCTCCATACTCAGAAATTGGACAATTTGCAACTTTCTTGTATTTCGCTTGGTTTATCTGCTTAGTTCCTTTAACTGGTATTATAGAAAATACATTAATAGATTTAGCACTACCATATAAAAAATAGAGCTACAATTTAAGCCTACGAACGGTTATCAATAATTTGTCCCCCTTATCCTTTCTCCTATCCCTCCAACTTTTGCTCAATTAATCCTAAAGGAGAGCAGGGTCCTTTAGGGTCCTTTAGGGTCCTTTAGGGTCCTTTAGGGTCCTTTAGGGTCCTTTAGGGTCCTTTAGGGTCCTTTAGGGTCCTTTAGG